>OGWX01001405.1_pt1 | contig 16065 bp, 17 predicted proteins | sample 1576151 | NCBI WGS metagenome assembly OGWX01 (sample SAMEA3541591, study PRJEB24748) | human gut metagenome | biome: human gut; feature: human-associated habitat; material: faeces | place: China | collected 2012
CATGTATCATTAATTTTTGCTGCCATAGTAAGTTACCTCCTTAAATAATTTATGCGTTTCTATTAATATACACCAAAACGCTGAATTTGTACACAAAAATTTCAATCTTCTATACAACAAATTTTATCAACAGTAAATGCAACTCATTTTCAAAATTCAGTTGCCTATTGTTGCTATTGTTTCTCAATAAAAACCATTTCCATCCGAGTACCTTCTCCCGGTTTACTCTGCACATGGATTTCCGCATTATGAAGGATCGCTCCATGCTTTACAATCGACAGACCAAGCCCTGTTCCTCCGGTCTCTTTCGAATGGCTCTTATCTACCCGGTAAAAACGCTCAAAGATACGTTCCTGGGACTCTTCCGGGATACCTATACCGGTATCTGTCACGATCACTTTCTTCCCCTGCAGGGTATCGCCAACCCACACTTCTACTTTACCGTCATTTTTATTATATTTAATTGCATTTTCGCAGATGTTATAAATCATCTCATCCAACACCTGGCGCACCCCGTGGATTTTCACCGGCTCGCCGATGACCGACATATGCACATTCTTCGCATTAAGCTGCGGAGACAGCCGGGCACAGATTTCTCTGGTTAGCTGATAGAGATCCACATCTTCTCGTTCCAGTTCAATCTTGTCCTCATCTAGCTTCGATAATTTTATAATATCTTCGACCAATGTAATCAGCCGTCGTGCTTCCTGATAGATCCTATCACTGAATCTCGGAATATCCTCCGGTTTCACCAGTCCGTTCTTCATGATCTCAGCATATCCCGAAATGGAAGTCAGCGGTGTCTTCAGCTCATGAGATACATTTGCGGAAAATTCTTTTCGCATATCCGCAATTGCATCTTTTTCCTTATTCTGCTGATCAATCCGCTCCAGAAGAGGATTCAATTCCTCATACACCTCATGATTCTGCAGTGGTTCATTTAGATCCAGTTCATTGATGGGCCGGATCAGACGAGATACCTGCCATTTTGCAAACAGCCATGCAAACAACAACATTACCACTGCAATCACACCCATAGATGGTAAGATCATGAGTGCCGTCCGGCTGATCGTATCCATCGTCTTGGAAACTCTCAATATCTTACCATCCGGAAGTTTCTCCGCATAATAGAACATCTCTTTTCCCACAGTATTTGACTGACGGATATCCTGACCGCTGCCGGTCTTCATCGCCGCCTTTACTTCCGGCCGGTCTTTATGATTTTCAAGTACAGTTTTCCCATTTTCTGCTGAATCGTACTCAACAATACCCTGTTCATCAATCAATGTAATTCTGGTATTCTTCTCCACGCTGTCCAGGACTTCCATATAGGACTCCCCGGACACTTCTATAGCCGCATAAATATATCCTGCCTCCTGGCGGATCTGCGTCTCCATGATTTTCATTGTATGACGATACAAAACCAGTGTCGTAATCGCATACGCAATCAACAAAGTCGTCGTAATGACCAGTATCATACTGTGTTGGATCTTTTTTCTCATCTATCTGCTCCTCATGGTCTACATTTTTCAAATGGCCTGCTGTCTTCTAGCTCATACGATAACCTACTCCTCTGACTGTCTCGATACATTCCCCGTAATTTCCAAGTTTTTGTCTGAGTGTCCGCACATGAACATCTACTGTTCTGGTCTCTCCGTCAAAATCATATCCCCAGATATCTTCTAAAAGCTGATCTCTGGTCAATACCATGTTCGGATTCTTTATCAGACGCTTTAACAATTCATATTCTTTCAATGTAAGCTGTACGACTTCTCCCCCGGCGGTCACTTCATGCTTGCCCGTATTCATCTGGATTTCTCCATAAGAAAGCAAATGTTCCTCCTGATTTTCTTTCTTATGGCTTCGTCTGAGTACCGCCTTGATTCTTGAAACCAGTTCCATCATACCGAAAGGCTTCGTCACATAGTCATCTGCACCGGCATCCAGTCCCATGACCTTATCATACTCCGCACCTTTTGCAGTCACCATGATAACCGGGACATCTTTTGTTCTGGAAGAATCTTTTAATTTCTTAAGGATTTGCATCCCATCCTCGCCCGGGAGCATAATATCAAGCAAAACAAGCTCTGGCACTTCCTGTGCCAAAGCTTCTTCGAACAGCTTGCCATCTTCAAATCCACGTGCGTGAAATCCTGTACTTTCCAATGTGTACACTACAAGTTCTCTGATACTACTGTCATCTTCTACACAATAAATCATACTTTTTCTCCTTTATGCACGCCAGTAATGGAGAATTCTACCCACTCTGCAATGTTCGTTGCGTGGTCTGCAATTCTCTCCAGATACTTAGCCACCATAATCAGATCTATCGCATGTCTTCCGCCTTCTCCTTTGTTACTGTAAATAAACTGGATCAGATCTTTTTTATTCTCTTCAAACAACTCATCTACAATATCATCATCCTTGATCACCTGCCAGGACAATGCCAGATCTTTATTTACATATGCTACAATACTGTCATGTACCATCTTGGACGCAGCCTCTGACATCTTCACGATCGTCGGTATTTCCAATGTCTCTGATTTGTTCTCTGAAACAATAATCTCTGCAATATCTGCTGCCTGGTCACCGATACGTTCCATATCAGAAACCATCTTCAATGCTGCAGATATCTCTCTTAAATCTCTTGCAACCGGGTGCTGATGAAGCAGAAGACTCAGGCACAGATTCTCAATCTCTCTTTCTTTGGCATCAATATCTCTGTCCGTCTCAAAAACCTGGCGGGCAATCTCTTCATTCTGCACCTTCTGGATTGCTTTTGCAGAGAATGAAATTGCTTTCTCACAATAGCTTCCCAGTGTGATAAGCTGAACGTGCAGTTCCTCCAGTTGTCTTTCGAAATACTTTGACATAATCAACCAAACCTTCCTGTAATGTAATCCTCTGTACGCTTGTCAGAAGGCATAGAGAACAGTTTATCAGTATCATCAAACTCAACTACTTCTCCCAGAAGGAAGAAAGCTGTTTTATCAGAAATACGTGTAGCCTGCTGCATATTATGAGTTACCATAACAATGGTATAATCCTTCTTTAACTCCATCGCCAGCTCCTCGATCTTGGAAGTTGAGATAGGGTCAAGTGCGGATGTAGGCTCATCCATCAGAAGTACCTCCGGCTGAACTGCCAGTGCTCTGGCAATGCAAAGTCTCTGTTGCTGTCCACCGGACATACCCAGTGCGCTTTTCTTTAATCTGTCTTTTACTTCATCCCAGATTGCCGCATCGCGGAGAGATTTTTCTACAATATCATCCAGTTTAGACTTGGAACGGATTCCATGGGTTCTCGGTCCATATGCAATGTTATCATAAATGCTCATAGGGAAAGGATTAGGCTTCTGGAATACCATTCCCACTCTTTTTCTCAGAAGATTCACATCCATATCTCCGTAAATATCTTCACCGTCAAGCTGTACCTTACCGGTGATCACACATCCCTCAACAAGGTCATTCATACGGTTTAAAGATTTCAGAAGTGTAGATTTACCACAGCCACTCGGCCCGATAAAAGCTGTGATTTCTTTCTCCGGAATTGCCATGTTTATATTCTTCAGCGCATGAAACTTTCCGTAATGTAAGTTCATATTTTCAACTGTTATTTTTTCATTTCCACTCATTTTTCTTATCCTTTCGCAATTCGTTTGGCAACTGCTCCGGACAGGAAATTGATTACAAGAACAAATGCCAGAATAACAACTGCTGTCGCAGATGCCTGATTCATATGAAGACCTTCACCTGACAGCACATACATATGAAGTGCCAGAGTACGTCCGGAACCCATCAGGTTCTTCGGAACCTCTGCAACTGTACCTGCTGTATAGATCAGGGCTGCTGTCTCACCGATCACACGTCCGATGGCCAGGATCACACCTGCCAGAATACCAGGTACTGCTGATGGCAGAACAATGGTGAAGATGGTACGAAGTTTCCCTGCTCCCAGTCCAAAGCTGGCTTCACGATAAGAATCAGGAACAGATTTCAGGGCTTCTTCCGCAGTACGCATGATCAGAGGAAGAATCATGATTACCAGTGTGAAAGCACCGGACAGAAGAGAAAGTCCCCAATGCAGTGCTGTTACGAAAAACAGCATACCGAAAAGGCCATATACAATAGAAGGAATTCCTGAAAGTGTTTCTGCTGTAATACGGATCACATTTACAAGCTTACTTCCTTTTTTCGCATATTCTACCAGATAGATGGCTGCAAAGATTCCCAGCGGTGCTGCGATTACAAGTGAAACAACCGTCAGGATGAATGTGTTGATCAGAGAAGGAAGTAAGGAAAGATTCTCTGAATTATAAGTTAAACTGAACAAGTCTGTTGACAGATACGGTACGCCCTTGACCAGAATATATCCGATCAGAAAGAACAGTAATGCAAATGTCAGGACTGCACCTAAAAGGGTAAGCAATGCAAGAACACCTGATCCCGGATGCTTAATATATGCCTTCATCTGATCTGAGAAAGAAGACTCATTCTGCTTTTTTTCTTTGGACAAATCAATTGCCGCTGCTGTATCAATTTGCATGTTCTGCCCTCCTGTTCAGTAAAGAAAGACTCAGGTTAATGATAAGAATAAAGATAAATAACACAACTGCTGTTGCGATCAGAGCTTCTCTGTGAAGACCTGTTGCATAACCCATCTCAGTGACGATATTTGCAGTCATTGTACGGACACCTTTCAGGATTCCCTGTGGCATTCTCGGCTGGTTACCTGCAACCATTACAACTGCCATTGTCTCACCGATCGCACGACCGATTCCAAGTACTACTGCTGCCAGAATACCTGATTTTGCTGCCGGAAGCATGACAAAAAAGATGCTTCTCTCCTTGGTTGCTCCCAGTGCCAGTGAACCTTCGTAATAACTCTCAGGTACGCTGCGGATCGCAGATTCCGTAACTCCGATGATAGTCGGCAGGATCATCATTCCAAGCAGAACACAGGCTGCCAGCATACTGGTTCCTGTTCCGCCGAAAATCTGTCTGATCAGAGGAACAATGAGAATCAGGCCAAAAAAACCATATACAATAGAAGGTACACCTGCCATCAATTCAATTCCTGATTTCAATGGTCTGTAAATTTTCTTCGGGCAGTAACGTGCCATAAAAACAGAAGTAAAGAGTGCAATCGGCACACCCAGGAGAATGGCACCTGCAGTTACATAGATACTTGCTACGATCATTGGAAGGATTCCAAAAATATCATTTGACGGCTTCCACTTTGTTCCCAGCAGGAACTTCAGCGGACCGATTTTCCCGATAGCCGGGACACCATTTGCAAACAGAAATGCACAGATCAGAAACACTGCCAGCACTGAAGTACAGGCTGCGATCAGAAATACACATTTCATTGCTTTTTCTTTAAAGTGGTTCATTCATTACACCTTTCTTTCCCTGTATCAAAAATCATAACCTGTCACTTTTACAGTGATTCTGAAAATATGATTTTCAACATGCAAACAGCCCGCCTGCTGTACTATTTCATTCACAGGCGAACTGCTCTGAAACTAAATCTGTTACATTATTTAGCAAGATCTTCCCATGTAGTAGTCTCGCCTGTGTATACAGCCTTTACCTGATCGCTTGTAAGTTCATCAACATCATTGTCTTTGTTTACAATAACTGCGATACCATCTCTTGCGATAACTGTAGCTGTAAGACCAAGGTCTTTCTCTTCATCTTTCAGGTCACGGGATGCCATACCGATATCTGCTGTTCCTTCTGCTGCCATGTTTACACCTGTTGTGGAATCACTCTGCTGAACTTCTACAGTTACGTCTTTGTTTACTGCTTCATAGCCTTCTGCAAGTTTCTCCATAACCGGTGTTACTGAAGAAGAACCTGCAACTACTACTTTACCGGAAACTCCGTCTGCTGCTTCATAAGCCTTAGCATCTGCTGCTTCTTTGATATATCCGTTGTCCTCTACGATCTTCTGTCCGTCAGAGCTCATAATGTAGTTTACAAAATCCTTTGCTGCATCGCTTTCTTTATCAGATGTAAGGATGTTGAATGGACGTGCGATCTTGTAAGAATCATTGGAAACATTATCTACAGTAGCTTCTACACCGTCGATCTTAACTGCCTTTACTGTATCATCCAGAGAACCAAGTGAGATATAACCGATTGCATTTTCATCACCTGCAACAGTTGTCATCATAACAGATGTGCTGTTTGTTACACTTGCTTCATCTGTAGTCATATCTACTTTCTCACCGTCTTTTTCTTCTTCAATTCCAAACAGTTCTACGAATGCTCCACGTGTACCGGAACCATCTTCACGGGATACAACTGTGATGTCTCCGCTTGCTGCACTTACGATTGTTGTGAAAGCTGTTGCTCCGATAACTGCTGCTGTAAGGATTGTTGCGATTTTTTTCTTCATGATAATTTTCTCCTCTTCCCATGAGCCATGTTTTTAATATAAAGTGAAAGGCTCATTTCCTTTTTAATATCTTTATGTTTTATAACTTGTTGCCTCATTTACAAGTGCTATTATAGAAATCCAAAGTTAAATGTAAAACCACGCTAAAGTAAAATCTTTGTAAATTGAAAATTTTTGTGAAGGTTGTAAAAACAGGTTCAAGGTGCTATCATAAACTATATCTTCAAGTCCCCACCCACTGCTTATTACTTTTCGCAAGTCAAGCAGGGGACTTACTTGATTCGGTTAAAATTTATACACAGGAGGATTTTATATATGGAAAATTTAAGATGTGAAAAAGCAGTAGAAAAGAAACATAACGGCTATAACTGTGCACAGGCTGTGGCCTGTTCTTTCTGTAAAGAGGCATCTATGGATGAGGATACACTCAAAAAGATCACACAGGGATTCGGTGCAGGTCTTGGCACTATGGCCGGTACATGCGGAGCAATCTCCGGTGCTGCAGTTGTAGCTGGACTTATTAACCAGGACAAAGCCGGAACCTCTCAGACTGTCCGCTCTGTCATGAATCAGTTTAAACAGCAGAATGGAACTGTAATATGTAAAGACTTAAAGGGTGTGGAAACCGGAAAGGTAATCCGCTCCTGTGATGACTGTGTCAGAGATGCGGTGAAATTCCTGGAAGACGCATTAAAATCAGAAAATTGATTTAAAATTCCTGTTGTCCAATACATAAATCATAAATACTGAAAAAGGCAGCTGCATCCGTTTATCGTGCAGCTGCCTTTTGGGCAGATAATTATTCTGTTACAAGTTCAATAGCTTCTTTTGTCATTTCTCTGATTCTGTCAAATTCTCCGGCATTGATCAGAGCATCCTTTACCATCCAGGTTCCGCCACATGCGAGAACTTTATCGAAGGAGAGGTACTCTTTTACATTCTGAGGATTTACACCGCCAGTCGGCATAAACTGCATCATATGATACGGTGCCGAGAGTGCTTTGATCGCAGGGAGTCCGCCGTTTACTTCTGCAGGGAAAAATTTCACTACATCAAGTCCCAGTTCTAATGCCTGCTCAATTTCACTTGCAGTTGCTACTCCGGGAAGAATAGGAATATTTTTTTCCTGACAGTATTTTACTGTCTTTGGATTCAGCCCCGGGCTGACGATAAATTTAGCACCTGCTTCAATTGCTGCATCGACCTGTGCAGTTGTAAGTACTGTTCCTGCGCCTACCAGCATGTCCGGATATGTTTCCAGCATGTTCCTGATGGATTCTACTGCTGCATCTGTACGGAAAGTAACTTCTGCGCATGGGATTCCCCCTTCTACCAGAGCTTTTGCAAGCGGTGCTGCGTCTTTTGCATCATTGAGTTTTACTACAGGTACAATTTTCATTGCATGGATTTTTTCTTTCATTTCTTCCATTAATTTGCTGGCCAATTCTTATTCCTTCTTTCTTCTTAAAGCAGTAAATATACCTTTTACCAGTGTGCTTTTGTTGCTGTTTCGTTTGCTGTATGGTCTCTTCTGCTGAGAAGCAGGCAGAGCGCATCCAGAGTAATATGAAGACTCTGGTCAAAAAGGGAACTTAAGAGCTGGATGGAACCTCTTGCTTCCCCTGTATCTCCTTTTACAGTTCCAGGGATCACAAGTACTGTTTTTGCAGCTTCCGCAAGCGGGGATTCCGGTTTGCTTGTCACTGCGATCACAGTAAGTCCTACGTCTTTTGCTTTCTTTGCATCATTTACCACGCTGGCACTCTTTCCGGAACCGGATACTCCTATAAATACATCTCCGGCCTGCATCGCCGGTGTGATAGTTTCTCCAACAAAATATACTGTATATCCGATATGCATCAGACGCATGGCAAATCCTCTTGCAGAAAAACCGGAACGGCCCTCTCCTGCAACAAATACTCTCCTGCTCTTGTCAAGTTCTGCCATAACCGCCTGTAACTCTTCGTCTTTTACTTTATCAATGACATCTTCGATTTCCTGCATAATGTCCTGTAATACTTCTACCATTATTTCTGCCTCCTGATTTCCTGTGCAAATGCCTCTGCTGCTTCTCTGATATCTGCTGCTTTGCTGATTGCACCGCCGACGATCACTGTATCGATTCCATAACGTTTCATCAGGTCAATATTCTCCAGTTTCACGCCACCTGCTACTGCAATCTTTTCTACACCTGTCAGTTTCATACACATATGTTTTACAAGTTCTTCAAGTCCAACACCCTGATCATCAGAGGGCAGATGTACACAGAAGATTGCCTCCGGAAATTCTTTCTTCAGAATTTCAAGCTTGTCATCAGATACTTCCAGCAGATCGATCATGTACTCTTTCTCGAATTCTTCCGCTACTTTCTGGCATGCTTTTAATGTGGAAACGGAAGAGAATCCCATGATCGTAGGGATATCTCCACCTGCTTCATAAGTTTTTCTGAATTCATATTCACCCTCGTCGCAGGTCTTAATGTCTGCCAGAATACACTGCTCCGGATATTTCTCTTTCAGAACTTTTACACTGCCTGCAAGTCCGTAATCCTTGATCAGGGATGTGCCAACCTCAATGATATCCGCACATCCATGAGTCTGATCTATAATCTCTGCCGCACGATCTACTGTCACACGGTCTATCGCTGCCTGCAGTCTCATTTTATTTTTCCCCTTTCATATAAGCATCCAGTTCTTCTTTTGTCGGAAGTCCCTCATTATCACTTGCAACAGATACCTGGATAGACCCTATAGCATTTCCTCTGTCTACCATTTCCGGCATCTGCAGACCTTCAAGCCATGCGCTCAGGATTCCAACTGCAAATCCGTCACCTGCTCCCACTGTATCTACAACTTCTTTTACTTTATATCCAGGATAAAAAGCTTTTCCATCTTCCCAGTCTGCATAAGCACCAGCACCGCCGGCTTTAATGATTACGGCTTTTGCTCCGTTCTTACGGTAGAATTCTGCGATTTCCTCCGGTTTATCACTTCCCATAAGAATTTTTCCCTCGCCAGTTCCCGGAAGTACGATGTCTGCTTTGGATGCGATATCATTGATCGTCTGAATCATCACTTCCTGACTCTCCCAAAGAGTTGGCCTGAGGTTTGGATCAAAACTGACCAGCATGTTTTTTTCTCTCGCACGTTCGATCAGACGGTAAGTTGCTTTACGGCAGCTCTTGGAAAGTGCCGGTGGGATTCCTGTAATGTGCAGTACTCTTGCTCCTTCCAGATCCACCTTCTCAATATCTTCTACAGAAAGGCATGATGCTGCGCTGTTTCTTCTATAATAGAATACTTCAGGATCCCCCTCCATTACTTTGCCTTTCAGCTGATAACCTGTGAAATGATCTTCGTCCTTTGAAATCTGAACATCAAGACCTTCTGATTTCAGTTTATTCTCAATATAAGTTCCAAACGGATCTGTTCCAAGCTTGGTTACATATGCAACAGAATGTCCCAGGCGTTTCAGTCCGATTGCTACATTTACCTCTGCACCGGCAAGCATTCTTGTAAATTCTTCTACTTCATATAATGGTCCGCAGGTCTTGGCTACGAACATTGCCATTGGCTCTCCAAATAATATAACTTCTGACATAATTTCCTTTCCGGCTGGATTATGTCGTCTCCCTCACTACCAGTTCCGGAAGAACGATCAAAGAAGCAAGTTCTTTCTTTTTCTCCAGAACATCCAGAAGCATTCTTACTGTCAGCTCACTGAGCACTTCACCTTTATTGTTTACTGTGGTAAGTGCAGGGCTGCATACATAGGAATATTCCGAATTATTGCATCCGATCAGGGAAATCTCTTCCGGGATTTTCACCCCGTCTTTTTTCCACTGATTCAGAGCTCCGACTGCTGTCAGATCTTCTCCGAATACAACTCCGTCATATCCTTTCTCACGTAAAACTTCTGCAATCTGTGCTCCGCCCTCCAGTCCATAGGAAGTGTGGTAAACATCTTTTTCAGGATCCTCATATCCAAGCCTTTTCATTTCTCTGAGAAAGCCTTTCCGCTTTCTGTCAGCGGCATTAGTATCCTTATCGATCACATAAGCAAGTTTTCTGCGTCCTCTTTCATATAAATGTTCGGTGGCAAGTTCCATTCCGTATGCTTCATCAACCAGAACTGCATGGATATTGTCCCTGTCAATCTTTCCGTTTGCCATAACAATCGGAATGTCACTTAAAAGATTCAGTGTCTCTTCATCACAAAGTCTGTTGAAGATCGATCCCACCAGAATGATTCCATCTACATGACGGTTTGCAAGCATACATAAATATTTCCTGCAGTCCTCTTCTTTCTCACCGGTATTACATACCAGAACCATGTATCCCTCATCAGATAACCTCTGTTCCATAATATAGGAAGTCAACGCATAATGGGGAACACGAACATCCACAACAACAATTGCAACTGTTTTCATAGATCCCGAAACAAGACCTCTTGCAATGTCACTTGGATGATATTCATTTCTGTCAAGTACATCCTGAATCTTTTTTCTTGTCTTCTCACTGACGTATCCCTTTTTGTTGATCACACGGGATACTGTGGTTATTGAAACTCCCGCCTCCTTGGCAATGTCATATATATTCATATTTTTCCCTTGTCTTTGTCTCCTAATCGTTTCTGATGTTACTGTTTCCTTTGTATCCAATAACTTTCTCTCATCTAATTCTATAGATATTATACACGATGCGGCACTTTTTTCAAGATTTCAGGGAATCCGGACTTTTCTTTACCTGCTTTTTAAACGATTTAGTCTACTTTTACCTTTACTACGATTTTCTTTACTTTACATGGTGCTTTTCCTATACATCTCGGCTGATGACCATCATCCGGAGATACTACTGCAAAATCACCTTTTTTCAGATGGATTCTTCCGTTTACTTCCGGAAACTGGTAGAATTCCAGATCTCTGGTTTCATCATATCCTGTATCCTTTTTCAGCTCTTCGAGAGGAATAAATCCGAAGTATTCTTCGCCCTCTGCCATATACTGAATATCAAAATATTTCTTATGAGATTCAAATCTGCATTCGTTTTCCGGTTTTGTCACATATTCCTGAACTTCTGCAAAAATGTTCTCTCCATCTATCTCAACTTTTCCCTCTGAAAGAACGGAGAAATCAGTATCTCTCAGAAATGCAAATGCTTTCCTGAAACGTTCTCCAAGGTAATTGTATTTCTCTGCATGATCAATTGTTGTTGTTAACATTCTTCTTCCCTTTCTCTGATCCCTGCTGCTTCAAGGATTTCCTCATATAAAGCAATGGCTGCTTCTTCGTTGTAACAATACATGAGAAGCACATCTAGCACATATGGGGAGCAACTGATCCCTGTCATACGCTTTGCAAACGCCATTGCTGCCATCTCACTTAAACATAAGATTTTTGATTTATTGGAAAACGGGCGTCTCCACAATTCAATCTTCTCTGTCTGGGTAAAAATCTGCTTCCTTTTTCTGTATTCAATTACATGAAAAAGTTCATGTGCCATTAATACATCTTTCAGATCTGCTGCCGGAAAGAAACTCTGAAGCTTTTCTTTATTTATCAGTTTTTCTGCTTTTTCAATACAGTCCATAAAGACTGTGATCTCTTTTGGCTCCACATACTGCGCAAAGAGTACATGTCCGCCACCTGTAGGAGTATCCGGAGTTTTTACGGTAAATCCCAGTTCTCCGGCGATTTCCTCGATACTCTCTTCCGGATATTCTGACAGCAGGCTCTCTGCTTCCTCTTCACCGCATTTGTTTGCAAGACGGGTATAATCCTCCTTCTGCTCCGGAGTAAATTTTCGCTCCAGAGGTTCATGATAGAAAGCATATCCACCCCACTGAAGGTCTGTCAGTCCTGTCAGCTCTTTCATCATTTCTCTGATTGTATACTTCATTGTTTCCTCCTTTCCGGCTGCTTTTATTCTTCTTTATACCTGGCTTTTTGCGCCTACGATCACTACTTCTGTATTTGGATCCAGACTCTGCATTTCTACATCCATCAGCATGAGTACCTGTTCCAGTTCACCGGAACCATTAAAGTCCATTACTCGTGCACCGGCACAGATATAATAGTCTGGTCTGAGGATCGCATCTGCTTTGTAAACTGCCAGTTCTTCCCATAACTTCGTTACAGCACTTCTATAAGAAGCAACTTTTGCAGTAACTGCGATTCCGTCTGTTCTCTGTACTTTGATAAATCCTTTCTTATCAAGGATACGGATTGGTTTTCTGTCTTTCTCTGTTGTCTGATATACATAGAAGTTTGGAATCTGGCAAACCAGCTCAATCTCGTTCTCTTTCTTACGCATGTCTGTTGCAGCAAGAGATCTGGCTTCTGCTTCTGTACACTCGTTCATCAGATCTGCTGTCTTAACTTCTGTGGATCCAAGTGCGATTGCTGTTAGCTTGGATGTCTGAGCATCAATCTCGATATGTACCTCTACAGTATCCGGTGATGCACCGCTCTCCACTGCTTTGTCAATTGCTTCTGCCTTGATGCTGCGGATATCCTCTGCTGTCGGATTCGGAACAACTCGCTCCACAACATCTCGAACCATTGCAAGGGCAACACCGATAGAGGAAATAACTTCTGCATTTTCAGGAACGCTGTAATTGATGTTCATCTTCTGTGCACAGAAACCTATCAGAGAGGTGGCACCTCCACCTACACCTACCAGAGAGATCTGGTCATGTTCCAGTTTATATTTATCTGCCAGCTCCAGGATAACCGGGCTGATTTTTTCATATGCTCTTGTAAGAATCTGGGTTGCAACTTCTTCTACTGTTACACCAAGATAATCTGCGATCGGCTGCATTGCCTTTCTTGCTGCATTTGCATTACCATAGGAGAAATGTTCCGGTTTTACAAGTCCAAGTACATTGGCTGCGCAGGAATTTGTGATGGTGATTCTCTTTCCGCTCTTTAATTTAATCGCTACATAATCGGATGGATCGCCTTCTTTTGGGGAGAAAAGTTCCAGCTGCGGATCTACGATCTCTTCTTCCGGGGTAAATACTGCATAATCAAGACCAGCGATATGTGCAGAACGAGGACCAACATCTGTGACTCCGTTTTTGCTCAGACGGATCATACTTCCACCTGCTACGCCAAGTACTCGTACATCCAGAGATGTGATATAAGTTCTGTGACCGCCTACTACAGAATAATCAATAGCAGGACGTCCGTTCTTGATAACACCGATGTTCGTAGTTGTTCCACCTACTTCGAAATAAACACCATTGGATGCACGAAGGTACATCAGAGATCCCATTACAGAAGCTGCCGGACCGGAAAGCATGGTAAGCACCGGACGTTTCTTCATTTCATTGATCTCCATAACACCACCGTCACCACGCATGATCATAAGCGGAACTTTTACTCCTGCACCACGTACAGACTGTTCTGTCTGATTTGCTGTGTTGAGCATCTTGGGAAGAATACTTGCGTTGATCGCTGCTGTTCTTGTTCTTCTGGTCAGTCCATACAGTTTGGTGATGTCAGAAGCGATACTTGTTTCCATTCCCATCTCACCTTTTGTTACATCGTAGATTTCTTTCTCAGCACTCATATCATCTACACCGAATGCTTCAGATGCTACGAAAACCTTTGCACCCTCTGCTTTCAGTTTCTCTGCTGCACTCTTAATAGTATTGTGATTCAGATCTTTTTCTTTGATAAATGCATTGCAGATCTCAATCTTTCTTCCTGAACCAAGGTCAATGTTCTTTAATTTTGTCTGTGCTTTTGCGAGGACACCCTCAAGCCCTCCCTGGGAGGTTCCGATAACACCGACTTTTGCTACGTCACCTTCGATCAGAGCATTGGTTGCCTGTGTTGTACTGTGTGCTACGAATACAACATCTTCCGGATCAATATTATTCTCTTTCAGGCAGTTCTGGAATGCCTGGACAACTCCGGCTGCTACACCGGACTGGTCGTCATGAGTTGTTTTTACTGAAGATTTTCCAATAATTTTCTGTGTCGCATTATCAATTGCCACCGCTTTTGTATGGGTACCTCCAACGTCGATTCCCATTCTCACTTTTCTATTACCCATTGTTCTTTTCCTCCATAAATCCTGTACGGATTAACCAAACATTACGTATACCATTGCCTGCAGAATAATGCAGATGATCCATCCGACTACTGCGCTCAGTTTCAGGTATTCTTTTGTAGATACTTTCGTGTAGTTAACACCCCATACGATCCAGGACTGAGTGATACAGCAGGATACGTTCATTACTGTACTTGGGATGATGATCAGCGGTGCAAGATATGCGGTTGAGAATCCGATACCTTTTAAGATGCCAAGTGTTGCAGCTCCACATCCAAACAGTGTGAATGGTCCGCGGAACATTCCAAGTGGTGCAAGTACTGCAAATACGATACTGATGATCAGTGTATTGTTCGGAATGATTCCACCGAGCAGTGCGTTGAAATATGGTACGCAGAGCTCTGCTGCTTTGTTAAACATAGGAAGCATAAGGAGGAATCCTACCAGCGGTGCTGTATCTACAACGCCATCAAAGAAGTCTTTATTGACCATACGGCAGGTCTGTCCCCAGCTTTTGATCTTTCCACAGGTAAATAATGCATAAAAGCTGCCAATGATAAATCCGAGAATGATCGGAACCTTAAGCACGATCAGAAGTACAACCGGAATAATCGGAGCGATCAGTGCGATTCCCGGTGCATTGTCGCCACGACGTTTCTTTGTGGAAGATGGCGCTGTAGCTGCCCAGCTGTGAACTTTTTTCTCTCTGCTGAGTACAACAACCATGATGATAACAACTGCAACCTGAATTAAGAGTGCGTAGATTCCCCATGATACATGCTGTTCATAAGGATATAATGTTTTTCCGTCCTCTCCGAGGAAGAATGCGGAATACTGTCCGTAAAGAACCGGGTTAACAAACATTCCGGCTCCGACGCTTAACATAAATGAACATGTTGCCAGAACTTTCGGAATACCAAGAGACATAAAAATCGGAAGTACAATGACACCGATTGCTACAACTGCACCAGCTCCGAAGATAGATGAGAAACATGCTGTAGTTACGATGCAAAGTAAGATACATGTGATCGCAGGTTTGTCACCGCCTAATTCTGTTGTGGTACGAATTAATGTGGAAGCAATTCCTGTTTTCATAAGAACTCGTCCAAACCATGCACCAAACACTACATTTACCAGTACAGGTCCCCATCCTTCAGGACCGCTCTGGAATACCTTCTGAAGTGCATCTGTCCAGCTGATACTGATCGCATCTTTATTTGCTGCTATAAAATCCGGATTTGTAACAAACATATTGCCAATCATTGGCAGAACCGTCCATATAATACCCATTACAAAAATCCCCAGCATCAGGTTTCCGCCACGTACTGCATATACAACCAGTCCGAAGAAAGAAACCAGTAATAAAATTCCTATTACATACTCCATAATAAACCTCCTTATACTCTTTTTCATGTTTTCTTAGTTTCATTTTCTGCAAGCGCTTTCATATTTTCGATTATACTTTTTCACCAATAAATGTCACTAGTTTTGAAGATATTAAGTGCATTTTTACGTATTATACAAATTTATATATTTGTTTTTGTGCAGAATTTAAGTTTCTGTTTTTTATTTTCGTCAGTTTTTATGAAAGCGGTAACATATTTTT
>OGWX01001416.1_pt1 | contig 16003 bp, 10 predicted proteins | sample 1576151 | NCBI WGS metagenome assembly OGWX01 (sample SAMEA3541591, study PRJEB24748) | human gut metagenome | biome: human gut; feature: human-associated habitat; material: faeces | place: China | collected 2012
CGCTGCTTCGGATTTCTTTATTCTTCTTACGCTTGGTTTTTCGTAATGTTCTCTTTTACGAATCTCCTGCTGAATACCAGCCTTTGCGCAGTTTCTTTTGAAACGGCGTAAAGCACTGTCCAAAGTCTCGTTTTCTTTTACGATTACATTTGACATAAATTCACACCTAACCTCCCTCCAGTTGTAGATTGTGCATAATACAACTGTCTGGGTATTTTATTGCACTTCTGACATTATAGCATATTTTCTCGAAACGTCAAGATTTTTCTTCTTTTTTCTCGATGAAAATTTTGCTTATTTGATCTGATCTTCCAGAATTCCTGCTACGGCTGCGATCGCTTCCGGGATCTTATCCGGATTTTTGCCGCCGGCCTGTGCCATATTCGGTCTTCCGCCGCCGCCACCGCCGACGATCTGTGCGATGCCTTTGACCAGATTTCCGGCATGGGCACCCTGCTTCATTGCTCCGTCGGTTGCAGTTGCCATCAGGCATACTTTTCCGTCATTTGCAGATGCCAGTACTACGACACCTTCGCCCAGTTTTTCTTTGAGCTGGTCTCCAAGGTCACGCAGTCCGTTCATGTCCATATCTTCTACGCTGACAGCAATCACTTTTACGCCGGCTACTTCTTCTACCTGATCCATCACATCACCCATGGCATCTTTTGCGAGCTTGCTCTTCAGGCTTTCTACTTCACTGTGAAGTTCTTTGTTCTCAGCCTGAAGGTGTGCGATCTTCTCAGATACAGTATCCGGAGTTGCTTTCAGGAGCCTAGCTGCTTCATGAAGCAACTGTTCCAGTTCTCCATAATAATCCATCAGTCCTTTGGATGTAAGTGCTTCGATACGGCGTACCCCTGCTGCCACACCACTTTCAGACAGGATCTTGAATGCTCCGATCTCGCTTGTATTGGCAACATGTGTACCACCGCAGAACTCAATAGAGTAATCTCCCATATTTACAACACGGACGATGTCGCCGTATTTCTCACCGAACAGAGCCTGTGCTCCGGTCTTTCTTGCTTCTTCGATCGGCATGTTCTTAATGACAACCGGCAGAGATCTGGAAATGCTTTCATTTACCATATCTTCTACTTTCTGCAGTTCTTCCGGTGTCATTGCCGAGAAATGAGAGAAGTCGAAACGAAGTCTCTTGTCGTCTACATAAGATCCGGACTGTTCTACATGTGTACCAAGTACGGTACGGAGTGCTTTCTGAAGCAGATGGGTCGCACTGTGGTTTCTTGCACAAAGCACACGTCTCTGCGAATCAACGGTCAGAGTAACCTGATCTCCAACCTTCATCATACCCTTTGCCATATAACCGATATGACCGATCTTGCCACCAAGCATCTTCTTCACATCTTCCACAACAAATTCACCGTCACCGCATTTGATCACACCGTGGTCGGCTTCCTGTCCACCGCTTGTTGCGTAGAACGGAGTCTCATCTACAAAGATGGTTCCTCTCTCACCGTCAGAAAGAGCGTCTACGATCTCATCTTCTGTGGTAAGTACCGTAATCTTCGATTCATATTCCAGATGCTCGTATCCGACAAACTTAGAAGTTACAGACGGATCGATGGATTCGTATACGGTTGCATCTGCTCCCATGTAGTTCGTTGCCTTACGTGCTTTTCTTGCAGTCTGGCGCTGAACTTCCATTGCGGCTTTAAATCCCTCTTCATCAATATCTATACCTTCTTCTTCCAGGATCTCTTTGGTAAGATCGATTGGGAATCCATAGGTATCATATAATTTGAACGCATCTTCTCCGGACAGAGTCTTTGTTCCTTCTTCTGCCATCTTTTCTTTCATCTCATTCAGAATGACAAGCCCCTGGTCGATGGTCTTCTCAAACTGCTCTTCTTCCTTGCGGATGACATTCATGATAAAGTCTTTCTTTTCTTCCAGCTCCGGATATCCGTCTTTAGAGCCTTCGATCACAGTTGCAGCAAGATCTGTAAGGAATCCCGGTGCAACGTTCAGAAGTCTTCCGTGACGGCATGCACGGCGGAGAAGACGGCGAAGAACATATCCTCTTCCTTCATTAGACGGCATAATACCATCAGAGATCATGAAAGATACAGAACGCACATGGTCTGTGATTACACGCAGAGATACGTCTGTGCTTTCATTATCTCCATAAGATACTCCTGCGATCTCACATACCTGGTCACGCAGTGCTTTTAAAGTATCAATATCGAACATAGAATCTACATCCTGTACGATACATGCAAGTCTCTCAAGTCCCATACCGGTATCAATATTCTTCTGCTTCAGTTCGCTGTAGTTTCCATGTCCATCATTGTCGAACTGTGAAAATACGTTGTTCCAGATCTCCATATAACGGTCACATTCGCAGCCTACTGTACATCCCGGTTTACCGCATCCGTATTTTTCTCCACGGTCATAGTAAATCTCAGAACACGGACCGCACGGACCTGATCCATGCTCCCAGAAGTTGTCTTCTTTTCCGAAACGGAAAATTCTCTCCGGTGCAATACCAATCTCTTCGTTCCAGATCTTCCATGCCTCATCATCGTCTTCATATACGGACGGGTACAGACGATCCGGATCCAGTCCAACCACTTCTGTCAGGAATTCCCATGACCAGTGGATCGCTTCTGTCTTAAAGTAATCACCGAATGAGAAGTTACCAAGCATTTCAAAGAATGTACCGTGACGTGCAGTCTTTCCTACGTTCTCGATATCTCCTGTACGGATACATTTCTGACAGGTTGTCACACGGCGTCTCGGTGGGATCTCCTGTCCTGTAAAATATGGTTTCAGCGGTGCCATTCCTGAATTGATCAGCAGAAGGCTGTTATCATTGTGCGGCACCAGCGAAAAGCTTTTCATTTTTAAATGACCTTTGCTCTCAAAAAAGTCAAGAAACATGCGTCTAAGTTCGTTAACTCCGTAAGCTTTCATCTTTATCCTCCTCGCTTCTATCAGCTAAATTCTAATTATAAAGAGATTTTGATGGCTTGTCAATATAATGAAATTTAAAAAGGAACCGCATTTTCTGCGATTCCTTCTTTTTTCCATTCTACTTAGTCTCTGAATTCTTTGCGTCTTTTCTTTCGCGAAGCTTCTTGCCTGCAAAAACCCCTCCGACTGCAAACACTCCGATAAAGAGCATCTTCAATACCGTAGAGATCAGTGTTGAAAAAAATGCCATCTTGTCATGCCTCCCATGCTATCATTTTCTTTTCTCCTTGATTTATGCATATTATAGCATATACAAAAAAATTTTCCAAACTTTTTTAGCATTTTCACATACAATTTCGACCTTTTGTATCTGCCTTGCAGTTCCTACTCCACCATGCCAAAAAATTTCTGCGCATAGTGTACGGACTGCATGGCATCTTTTCCATAGAAATCTGCCCCGATCATATCCGCGTAATCCTGGTTCAGAACAGCCCCGCCTACCATGACTTTGCAGTCCGGTTTTTTCTCTCTTAAGAGTTTGATCGTCTCTTCCATGCTGACTACAGTTGTGGTCATCAGCGCACTTAAGCCTACCAAAGTGACATTCTCCTCAACTGCTTTTTCTACGATTGCCTCCGGCGGCACATCCTTTCCGAGATCGATCACATCAAAACCATAATTTTCAAGAAGAACTTTCACTATATTCTTTCCGATATCATGGATATCACCTTTTACGGTAGCAAGGATGATCTTCTCCTTCTTTTCTTCTTCCTGTCCGGATGAAGCAAGCACATCCTTGATAACTGCAAAGGCAATCTTCGCAGCATCCGCACTCATCAGAAGCTGCGGAAGGAAGACGGTTCCCTTTTCAAAACCTTCACCGACTACATTGAGTGCCGGGATCAGTTCCTCCTGGATGATATCCAGCGGTTCCCTCGTACCGATCAGGTCACGGGTGATATGATGCGCCTCTTCTTTCAGCCCTCTCTCGATTGCATATTTGAGTGTCATCTCAACGCCTGCAGCTTTTGGTGCATTTCCGGCTACTGCAGCTGCCTGCGATGCCTGGACTGTCACCGTCTCTGTGGTTCCCGCATAAGTACTGATATAATTCGTACAATTTTCATCAAAGCCCATCAGTGCATTATAAGAACGATAAGCTTTCATCATATCTTCTGAGGATGGATTGATGATTCCTGCCGTCAGTCCGTTCTGCATTGCCATCGCATAGAAATAGCTGTTGACAATCGGGCGCCTTGGAAGTCCAAAAGAAATATTCGATACTCCAAGAACGGTTCTGACCCCGAATTCTTCCCGTACTCTCTTCAATGCTTCCAGGGTAACCTTTGCCCCGTCCTTTTCCGAACTGATGGTCATGGTCAGCACATCAATCACGATATCTTTCTTGTCGATTCCGTATTTGGCTGCTTCGTTGATGATCTTACCTGCAACACGCACACGGCCTTCTGCATCCTTCGGAATCCCCTCTTCATCAATGGTCAGTCCGACAACCACACCGCCATATTTCCGGATCAGAGGAAAGACTTCGTCCATAGAAACCTGCTTTCCGTTTACAGAGTTGATCATCGGCTTTCCGTTGTAGATACGCATTGCACGTTCCATAGCCTTTCCATCTACTGTGTCAATCTGAAGTGGAAGACTGGTCACGCTCTGCAGTTCTTTTACAACTTTTTCCATCATGGCAACTTCGTCAATATCCGGAAGTCCTACATTGACATCCAGAATGTGCGCGCCTTTATCCTGCTGCGTGATCGCTTCTTTCAGAATGTAGTCCATATCTTCATTTTTCAGTGCTTCTTTGAATTTTTTCTTTCCGGTCGGGTTGATTCTTTCTCCGATGATACGCGGCATATCATCTAGGATCACAGCCTGTCCATAAGAAGATACGATCGTATCATGCTTTTTCTCGATCTCGCGCAGCGGAAGATCTTTGCATTCTTCTACCAGCTTTTTAATATGCTCCGGTGTCGTTCCGCAGCATCCGCCGATCACACAGGCTCCTCCTTTTACAACCTCCTGCATGATCCGGGCAAACTCATCAGGCTCTACATCGTAATACGTTTCCCCGTTCTTCTGCTTCGGAAGTCCGGCATTTGGCTTCACAATGATCGGAAGGGAGGTATATCTTCTTAAATCGTTTAGGATTGGAAGCATCTGTTTCGGCCCAAGTCCACAGTTCAGCCCCAGTGCATCTACGCGGAGTCCTTCCAGCATTGCCACAACAGAAGGGACATCCCCGCCTGTCAGAAGCTTTCCTCTTTCATCAAAGATCGTGGTCGCAAAAACAGGAAGCGACGTATTTTCTTTTGCTGCAAGAACCGCAGCCTTCAGTTCATACGTATCGCTCATCGTCTCGATATGGATCAGGTCAGCTCCTGCTTTTTCTCCATAGATCATCACTTCTTTATAAGCTTCATAAGCAGTCTCAAAATCCAAATCTCCCATTGGTTTCAAGAGCTTTCCGGTCGGACCGATATCCAGTGCAGTATAGATTCTCCGTCCATTTCCCGCCTGTTCTGCTGCAGCCTTTACATGGCCGACTGCAGCATTGACAATCTCTTCCAGAGAATATGCATCATCATGAAACTTTAATGCGTTTGCACCAAACGTATTCGTCAGTACAATGTCACTTCCAGCTTCAATATATTTTCTGTGGATCTCACGGATTTCTTCCGCGTGCAGCAGATTCCATGTCTCCGGGAGTTCTCCCGGCTGCAGTCCACGCTCCTGTAACAGCGTTCCCATTCCTCCGTCAAAATATAATAACTCTTTTCCCAGCCGTTCTCGTAACATCTGTCTTTATCCTTCCTGCCTTTTCTTTGTATCTGTTCCCGGCTTCGCCTTTCGGCTGCCTTCATATCCTTTTACTTTTGTTGCCTTACCTGCGGTATGCACAGTCCTTTTTTCCACAGGCTTCACAGCCTGAGATCGGGCATCTTTCTTTCTCTGTGCTGATCCCTATGATCGCAGTCACAGACTTCGTCGGACTCATCATATAGCTGTCTGTCATCGTAAGACCAATCTTCTTTGCACAATCCAACATCCTCATGATCGGCTCCTGGAACTCGATCGGGAAGTCCCCATATCCAGGGCTGAACCTTGGCCGAAGATACAATCCACTTTTTTCCAGCTCTGTGCTGATCTTTTTCTGCTGTTCATCACAATACTCTTCCAGCTCTGCAGCAGCACATGCCTGGAGTACAACCGCCCTTGCCATATCGGTAAGAGATACCCGGCGGATCAGCCTGTCCGCCCCGGCTCCCAGTGTCGCCCCAAACAGAACAACCTGTCCGCATCCTTTGAGGTTTCTCAACAGACTTTTACTCTGTATTTCCATTGTCCCGACCCGCAATAAGCCATCCACACTATGATCCAAATCAAAAATGCGGTAGACGAATCTCGGACTTGCTTCCCTGTTCAGATCGTCAAAAGACGCTTCGATCAGTTCATAAGTCCTTTCGTCTGCCGCATTTCGTCCGAACCCCAGATAGCGAATTGCCTCACGTCTCTTTTTGTCCATCTCACTCATCTGGTATTTCACTTTCTTAACACTTAATGATTTCAGAAATATTGCTCATGATCTTGGTTGCGACTTCCGGTTTGTTCATAGAATAAATATGGATATTTTTTACTCCATTTGCCAGAAGATCAATGATCTGATCCGTTGCATAAGCAATTCCCGCCTGCATCATTGCTTCCGGTGAACTTCCGAAACGGTCAAGCAATGCAAGAAATCTTCTTGGAAATACAGTTCCTGAAAGCTCCTGGCTTCTCTTCATCTGAGCCGCACTTGTGATCGGCATAATCCCCGGGAGAACCGGGACTGTGATCCCGGCTTCCCTGATCCTGTAAAGGAAATTATAATGGATATCATTGTCGAAGAACATCTGCGTTGTAAGGAAATCAACACCGCAGTCCACTTTCTGCTTTAAAAAGCGGATATCATCTTCCTTATGCTCATTCTCCACATGACCTTCCGGATAGCACGCTGCACCAATACAGAAATCTCCCTGTTTTCGGATCTCCTCCACCAGCTCATATGCATAATGGAAACGGTCTCCATCCGGGAACTTCATTCCCTCCGGGATGTCTCCACGCAGAGCAAGAATATTCTCGATGCCAAGTTCCTTTAAATTCTGGATCACCTCACGCACTTCTTCTTTTGTGGAAGAAGCACAGGTCAGATGTGCAAGACTGAGTACGTGCAGATCGTCCTTGATGTGGGATGCGATTTTCGCTGTATTCTTACTTGTACCTCCACCTGCTCCGTACGTCACACTGATGTAAGATGGATCCAGCTTTGCGATCTCATCCGTCGCACGCTGCACATTTGCAAACCCCGCATCCGTCTTCGGTGGGAACACCTCAAAAGATATATTTATTCTGTCTTCATTCAATCTGTCAATGATCTTCATCTGGTTGTAAACTCCTTTTATTCTCCTATCAGGCTCTTGTAAAGCTCTTCATACTGTCGTGCAGAATTCTGCCATGAGAAGTCCTGGCTCATTGCACGTTCTACGATCTTATTCCAGTCTCTCTTTTTATCATAGTAAATCCGCTCTGCATAACGGACTGTATTCAACATCTCATGTGCATTATAATTCGTGAAACTGAAACCTGTTCCTGTCTTTTCAAACTCATTATAAGGCTCAACAGTATCTTTCAGTCCTCCTGTCTCTCTGACGATCGGCAGTGTACCATAACGCAGACTCATCAGCTGGCTCAGTCCACATGGTTCAAATAAAGACGGCATCAGAAATGCATCACATCCTGCATAGAACCGGTGGGAAAGATCATCCGAATAGAAAATATTCGCAGAAACCTTTCCTGAATACTTCCATGCAAAGTGGCGGAACATATTCTCATACTTCGGGTCTCCTGTACCAAGCACTGCGATCTGTACCGCATCCTGGCACATCTCATCCATCATATAATCGATCAGGTCAAATCCCTTCTGGTCTGTCAGACGGGATACAATTCCGATCAGCATCACATGGCTGTCCTGATCCAATCCCAGTTCTTCCTGTAATGCCATCTTATTTGCCGGCTTGTTCCGCCTGAAATTGCTAATATTAAAGTTCTTTGCAAGACGGTAGTCTGTATCCGGATTCCAGTCATTATAATCCAGTCCGTTGACAATTCCCCACAGGTCATTGGCTCTGGCATTCATCAGACCGTCCAGTCCCTCACCATAGAAAGAGGTCTTGATCTCTTCTGCATAGCTGCGGCTTACCGTTGTCACTTTATCTGCGTAAACGATACCACCTTTCAGAAGGTTTGCATCCTTATATGCCTCCAGTTTATCCGGTGCAAAATAATAATCCGGCAGCCCTGTAATTTTCTGTACTGCTTTTGTATCCCATACCCCCTGGAACTTCAGATTATGTATCGTCATGACCGTCTTGATGCCTCTGTAGTACTCTCCAAGGTATCTGAAATTGTCCAGATAAACCGGAATCAGACCGGTCTGCCAGTCATGACAGTGGATCAGCTCCGGCCGGAACCCGATCACCGGAAGGATACTCAGTACTGCCTTTGAGAAGAATGCAAACTTCTCGATATTCCACTTCGGATCGCCATCATACGGTGCAAATCCCGAAAAATAATGCTCATTATCAATAAAGTAAAACGTCACACCATCGTGTACCAGTCTGAAAATCCCCACATACTGGCTCTGTCCGGCAATATCCATGTAAAAGTTTGTAATATACTCCAGCTTTTCTTTCCATTCCTGCTTCATGCACATATATTTTGGAATGACAACCCGTACATCATACTTCTCCTTATCAAAATCCTTCGGGAGCGATCCCACAACATCTGCAAGGCCTCCGGTCTTAATAAAAGGAACACATTCTGAAGAAGCAAATAAAATATTTTTCATATTACTATCCTCCGTTTTTCGCTTACGCCGCATTTTCCGACGATGAATTACAAATATTATACCGCATTTTTTCTGTAATGCAAAGTATTTTCCAGTATTTATCCCCTATTTTCCATGCTTATATTCCAGTTGGATCGTATCCGCGATCAATGCGATAAATTCCGAATTTGTAGGTTTTCCTTTTCCTGTACTGACTGTATAACCGAACAGTTCATCCAGTGTATCTAATTTTCCACGGCTCCATGCCACCTCGATAGCATGCCGGATTGCCCGTTCGACCCGGCTTGATGTCGTCTGATATTTTTTAGCAACGGTAGGATAGAGAATCTTCGTGATCGCATTCAGGACATCCATGTCTTCCACTGCCATCATGATCGCATCCCGCAGATAATGATATCCTTTGATATGTGCCGGAATCCCGATCTCATGCAGCATATTGGTCACTCTGTTCTCCAGATTTTCTCCTCCCGGAGTCTGCCCGGTCACCAGTTCTTCCGGTCTGCGTTCTGTTCCGTGAGTCATTTTTCTTACGAATTTGATCCGTTCCAACAACATTCTGTTATTAAACGGTTTCATAATATAGTAATTTGCACCTTTATTAAAAGCATCTTCTGTAATCTTTTCCTGTCCCACCGCTGTAATAACAATAAAATATGGACGTTTACTGACACTTTTATCCTGATTGATCTGATCCATGACAGTCAGTCCGTCCATTTTCGGCATAATCAGGTCGAGAAGAACCACATCAGGATTTTTTTCTTTAATGATCCGACACATCTCCTCACCATTTTTCGCCTTTCCGACCAGATCCAGTTCCTGATCCGTCCCGATCACCTTTTCCAGCAGATCTAAGATTTTCTGATTATCGTCAGCGATGGCAACACTCAAATGATTCATTCTCTTCTCCCCTTCAGGTCATGAGAACTTCTTTTGAAAACGCCACTCGCTTATTATATTCCCCTGCACCTTGCAGAATCAAGCAGATTTTGTAGCAGTAATTCGACAGCGTTCTCGACGATTCTCGTCATTTCAACTGTTCCAGCATTGTTTCCGCAAAAATGCCGTAACCTTTTGTCGAATCCATGACAAATACGTGCGTCACCGCCCCGATCAGTTTTCCGTTCTGAAGGATCGGACTGCCGCTCATCCCCTGAATGATTCCTCCGGTTTTTTCAAGCAGTTCTTCATCCGTCACCCGGATCATCATTCCTTTATTGATCTCTGCAGTTTCCTGATCCACCTTCATCACTTCAATGTCAAATTCCCTGACTTCATCTTCCAGAAAACACCTCATCTTTGCCGGTCCTGTCACGATTTCCTCTTTTGCCGCAGTTTCAACCAGTTCTTTTTTTCCAAAAAGCTCCTCGGTTTTATCCAGTCTGCCATAAATCCCTGCATCGGTATTTTTTTCGATCGTTCCAAGCAGATTATAGCGGTTATAGACGATCATTCCTTCCATTGTTCCCGGATTTCCACTGCTTCCTTTTACCACATTCTGAATCGTTGTCCTGTAAAGCTTTCCTCCGGAAATTTCCATCAGTCCATTTGTATCTGTATCATGAATCCCATGTCCCAAAGCTCCGAACTCATTCTGTTCTGTCAGAAATGTAACCGTTCCAAGACCCTGTACATTATCCCTCACCCAGATTCCCAGCTTATATTCACCGGCCGCGGTCTCCACTGCCTGCAGAACGATCTTTTCCAGTTTTCCCCCTCTCCTTACTGTCAGTTCCACCTTCTCACCGGAAAGCTTTTCCAGTTCTTTCAGCAGTTCTTTTTTTCCACAGATTTCTTTCTGATTGACTGCTTTGATATAGTCTCCGCTTTTCACCATTCCCTGTGCCGGTTCGTACATTTTCCCATCGATTCCTTTTATCTGCTGCGTATCAAGAATCAGTACTCCGTCCGTTTCCATATAAATTCCTGCCGGCATACCTCCCACAGATACTTTTTTCGTCTGCACTGCTTTCGTCTGTGCCTGGGTTTCCCTGCTTTCCGGGAAATATTCTGCCGCCGCACTTCCGACGGAAAAGCCCAGTCCCACAGCCAGAAGAAAACTGCACACCACAGTCATCCATCTGGAAAGTTTCTTTTTTATCGTCCGGTTTTTTAATTTTTTATCCCACATAAGATCACACCTCTTTCGCCAACAAAAAACGGATACATCTTCTGTATCCGCTTTTAGTATGTGATCCTGTCGTGCTTTTCACACTGGGATTATCTTTCACACTTTGCCAATTCTTTCAATTCTTTTGCACTTTCCATGACACGTTCCGTCACATTTGCTCCACCGAGAAGTCTTGCCAGTTCTTCCACGGATGCAGCTTCATCCAGCATCTCAACATCTGTCCGCACCGATGTTCCTTCTGCTTTTTTTCTGATCAGGAAATGGTGATCTGCAGTAGCTGCGATCTGCGGCAGGTGAGTAATACAGATGACCTGTCTGCTCTTTCCGATCAGTCGGAGACGATCTCCCACTTTTCCTGCCGTAATGCCGGATATTCCTGTGTCGATCTCATCAAAGATCAGTGTCGGTGTATCTTCTTCATCTGCAAGTACTGTCTTCACCGCCAGCATCACACGCGAAATCTCACCGCCAGATGCCACACTTCCCAATGGTTTCAACGGTTCTCCCGGATTCACTGAAAGATAAAATTCTGCCTCATCCTTTCCATTTGAACTGTATTTTTCTGCCTCAGAAATCCGGATCTCAAATCTCGAATCAAGAAAATTCAGTTCTTTCATCTGACCACAGATCTCTTCTGCGAACTTTTTAGCCGAACGCTGCCGAACCTGACTCAGCTTTTCCGCCATCTTTTTCATTGCGTTAAAAGCATCCTGCTGTTCTTGTTCCAGGTTCTGCATGAATGTATCATAATCTGCCAGTTCCTGTAGTCTTTGCTTTTTTTCATCACAATATGCAAGAACAGCTTCAATAGATCTTCCATATTTTGCCTTTAAATGATTTAAAAGATTCAGACGATCTTCTGTCTCACGGAATTCTTCCTCTGAAAACTCAAAACTTTTTGCATATTCCGATAACTCCCGATTAAAATCATTCAACAGTCCATCAAGCTGTGTAAGCTGCTCATACAGTCTGCTCCCCTCTTCATCAAAATCTGCTGCCTCCTGAAGGCTTCGGATTCCACGGCTGATGAGATCACTTGCATTCCCGGAAGCGGCCTCCCCTGTATAATGGTATGTCTCAGCTACTGCTTCTGTCACTTTCCTGCTCTCTGTCATTTTCCGGTAAAGTTCTTCCAGCTCTTCATCTTCTCCCACAACCAGTCCGGCTTCTTCAATCTCCTGTGCTTCAAATTCAGCAAGGGAGAGTTCTCTCCTTCTGGTTTCCTCATCCATGGTCAAGCTTTCAGTCCTCTTTTTCAGTTCATTCCATCTGCGGTACATTTCAGCCATCTTTTTCTTTAAAGGAACGATCTTTTCTTTTCCATACAGATCCAGAAGCGTCAGGTGATTTTTTTTGTGGAGCAGTGTCTGATTATCTCTTTGTCCATGGATATCAATCAGCATACTTGCAACATCTTTCAATATCCCGGTATTCACAGTCTCTCCGTTGATCTTGCTGATACTGCGACCTTCCATCAGCCGCCTGCTCAGAGTCAGAAACCCGTCTTCAGGATACAGGTTCATCTCTTCCAGATGCTTTTCGATCTGTTCATCTTCGATCTTAAAAGTCAGTTCCACAAGTCCGCTCTTTGTCCCGTTTCTGAGCATATCAGGACTGTACTTTCCGCCAAGAGCAAGATGGACTGAACCCAGCAGGAGAGACTTTCCTGCTCCTGTCTCTCCTGTCAGTATATTCAGTCCCTCACCAAACTCCACTTCCGTCTCATCGATCAATGCCAGATTTTTTACATACAGATTCTGTAACATATTCAACACCTAATCCTTCTTGGACACAATCTTTCTGATCTTGTCCATGACTGTCACTGTATCTTCTACTGTACGGATTGCACACATAATCGTATCATCGCCGGCAATGCAGCCCACCACTTCATTCCATTTCATTGCATCCACCGCAACTGCAACTGCCATTGCCATTCCTGATACCGTCTTGATGACAAGAATATTCTGTGCCATATCCATTGACATATATCCGTCTCTTAGTACCCGGATATATTTTTCGCTCATTCCATCTTCATCCTGACGATGGATCACGTATTTCTGCTTTCCTCCGTTGAGTGACACTTTCGTCAGCTTCAGATCCCGGATATCTCTCGATACCGTTGCCTGAGTCACCTTGAAGCCGGCATTATTCAGATATTCTGCCAGTTCCTCCTGCGTCTCAATGTCGTATTGGCTGATAAGTTCAATAATCTTTGCATGTCGGCTTACTTTCATTTCTTAATTTCCTTTCATTTTTTCACGCATCGTCTTCATGAAGCTTTCTTTGCTCAGTTTAATAAGCTTTGCCGTCTCCTCCGCTCTCCTGATACAGACGCGGTCTCCCGATACCAGCTTTCTCCGGACTGCACCGTCATAACACAAGGCTACTTCCTCCTGTCTGCCGTATCTTCCCGGACAGACTTCCACCTCGATCACATCTTCTGCCGAAAGCACTACACTGCTTGTATTCAACGCATGGGAGCAGATCGGAGTAATGACGATAATACTTGCCGTTGGTTCTACAACAGGACCTCCCGCTGAAAGGTTATATCCGGTACTTCCGGTGGGAGTCGAAATAATCACTCCGTCTGCAAGATAAGTATTCAAAAGCGTTCCATTGACATAGACATTAAACTGTACGATCCTGATATTTCCTTCCCTCGTCAGCACAATATCATTCACCGCAAGATCTCTTTTTTCATCTCCCGCCACACCTTCCAGCATCATCCGCAGTTCGATCGCTGCGTGTTCTTCTCCGCACAGTCTGTCGATGGCATACTGATAATCCTTCAATTCTACTTCTGCAAGATATCCCAGTGTCCCGAGGTTGATCCCAAGCAAAGGGAGTTCCTCACCTTCCAGATCCCGGATTGCACGGATCAGCGTTCCGTCGCCTCCGAGCACCAGTCCACATTCCACGTCGGACGGCACTGTCCCCGGAAGGATATGACCCTCTTCATCCTTTTTTGCAAGTGTCCATTTCTTCCCTTTCTGCTCAATATAATTGCAGATTTTATCCGTAACCGCATAGTCTTTATCTTTTAATATATTCGTTATGATATAAAATGAATCCATGCTTTATCCCCACTTATTTTGCCAACGTATCGAATGCACTGTCCACGACCGTCTCCAGATTCTGTGCCAGGATCTTTCCCGGAAGTTCCTGCGTCTTCTTCAGATGCACCAGATATTCAATATTTCCCTCCGGTCCTTTGATCGGTGAAAATTCAATCTCAAGAATATCAAATCCGATAGACGCTGCATAGGAAGTCACTTTTTCGATTACTTCATGGTGCGTGCTTTTTTCTCTCACGACTCCTTTTTTCCCGACCTTTTCACGCCCTGCTTCAAACTGTGGTTTAATCAGGGCTACGATTTCTCCGTCTTCTGTCAGATAATCCCGAATCGGCTCTAACACTTTTGTCAGCGAAATAAAGGAGACATCAATGGAGGAAAAGTCCACCGGTTCTCCGATATCTTCCGGTGTCACATAGCGGATATTGGTCTTTTCCATGCAGACTACCCTTGGATCCTGACGCAGTTTCCAGTCCAACTGCCCCCGTCCGACATCGATTGCAAACACCTTTACAGCTCCGTTCTGCAGCATACAGTCCGTAAAACCGCCAGTAGAAGATCCCACATCCGTACAGACTTTTCCTTCTACACTGACATCAAAATTTTTAATTGCTTTCTCCAGCTTCAGACCGCCTCTGCTGACATACGGCATGACATGCCCTCTCACTTCAATCTTTACATCTTCCGGGAAAGTGGTTCCTGCCTTGTCCTCTCTCTGATCTTCTACGAATACATTTCCAGACATAATGATCGCTTTTGCCTTTTCCCTGGACTCTGCAAGATTCCTTTTTACAAGTAATACATCTAAACGTTCTTTCATTTTTAATCTTCCTTTATCATCAGATAATCTTCTTTTATCTGTGCCACAATGGTCTCCTGATCCAGTCCCACTTCTTTTCGCAGGACTTCTACATTTCCATGCTCCACATAATCATCGGAAATTCCGATCGTCCGTACCCGGGTCTTCTCACCACTCTGCATCACGTACTGGACAACCTGCTCACCGAAACCACCCGCCAGCACATTTTCCTCAATCGTCACGATCAGTTGATGATCCCTGCAAAGATCACGGATCATCTCTGTATCCAGCGGCTTTGCAAATCTTGCATTAATCAGGCTGCAACGATATCCTGCTTCTTTCATTGCCTTCCATACAGACTCTCCCAGTTCTGACATATGTCCTATGAAAAGGATCGCAATCCCGCTTTCACGGCAGATCACTTCACTTTTTCCATAAAGAATCGGGGTACGGAACTCTTTCAGCCCCTCATAAGCCTCTCCTCTTGGATACCGCAATGCAACCGGATACGGAAAATCAACAGCAAAACGGACCATATCTGCCATTTCCCATCGGTTCTTTGGTGACATAACCGTCAGATTCGGAATCTCCAGAAGAAATGACAGGTCAAATACTCCCTGATGCGTCTCTCCGTCACTGCCTACAAGTCCGGCACGATCCACGGCTATAAAAACCGGCAGATTCTGAAGACAGACATCATGGATCGTCTGGTCAAAAGCCCTTTGCAGGAAAGAGGAATATACCGCAAAGACCGGTTTCATCCCGCCTGCTGCCAGTCCTGCCGCAAAGGTCATCGCATGCTCCTCTGCAATGCCGACATCAAAAAATCTCTGTGGGAACATCTTTGCAAATCTTGCCAGCCCCGTCCCGTCTGCCATCGCCGCAGTGATCGCTACTACCTTTTCATCCTGCTTTCCGATATCTGCAAGTACTTTTGAAAATACATCTGTATAAGAATCTGTCGCCTTTTTCCCTACCGCTGTTCCACTTGGGATATCAAATGGTCCTGTCCCATGAAACCTGGACGGATTTTCCTCAGCCGGTACATATCCTTTTCCCTTTTTCGTCATCACATGAACCAGCACCGCATGGTCAACCCGCTTCGCCTCATTTAAGATCCTTGTCAGCTTATGGATATCATGTCCGTCTACCGGGCCTAAATACGT
>OGWX01001420.1_pt1 | contig 15959 bp, 10 predicted proteins | sample 1576151 | NCBI WGS metagenome assembly OGWX01 (sample SAMEA3541591, study PRJEB24748) | human gut metagenome | biome: human gut; feature: human-associated habitat; material: faeces | place: China | collected 2012
GAGCAACTGACTCTTAATCAGTGGGTCCACGGTTCGAGCCCGTGATGGTGTACCAGATTCGGTGCGCTGTGGGTTCGAGAGAGTCCACAGCGGAACCGAGAAATACCGGAAGTCTAACTGTTATGGCCCGTTGGTCAAGCGGCTAAGACGGCGGCCTCTCACGCCGCAAACGGGAGTTCGATTCTCCCACGGGTCACCAAATTTCTTCAAGAAAGATGTTGACAGCAGGCTGATGGTATGATATAATAACAAAGCTGCACAGGAATGTGCAACGAAATAGTAGGTGTTAATGGTGACGAGGGTACACCTGTTCCCATTCCGAACACAGTAGTTAAGCTCGTTTACGGTGACAATACTTGGCTGGCGACGGCCCGGGAAGATAACTCAACGCCTACATCTAAGCAGCAACGAAAGTTGCTGCTTTTTCTTTTGCATAAAATGCAGGAGAATCTTTTCTTTTTCCCGATTTTCCTGTACAATAGAACTATCGAAGAATTTTTTCGCCTGCTGTCGAAAAATCCACTGTTTCGTCGGCAGACCGATCAACGGAGGGAGAAATGTTATGTCGATTCAGGAAAACTGCCGTGTTGTAGAAAATACACGGCTGGGCGAGGGTCTGTATCTGATGGTGCTGGACGCGCCGGAAATCGTTAAACTGACGCAGTGCGGTCAGTTCGTCCACATTGCATGCGGTGAGGGTCATCTGCTGCGCCGCCCGATTTCGATCTGCACCTGGCAGGGCAGCCATCTGCGCATTGTTTTTCAGGTGAAGGGCGACGGCACGAAGTGGCTGAGCGAACGCAAGGTCGGCGATGTGCTCGACGTGCTTGGACCGCTCGGACACGGCTTTGGCGTGCAGGCACTGGGCGACCGTCCGATCTTTATCGGCGGCGGCATTGGCGTACCGCCGATGCTGGGATGTGTTCGCACGGCAGTAGAAAAGGGTGCACAGCCTGCCGCAATCCTCGGTTTCCGCAACAAGGGTGCGGTGATCCTGGAGGGCGACTTCCGTGATGAATGCGAGACCTTTGTTACTACCGACGACGGCACCTACGCGCGTCACGGCTTTGTCACCGATGTGCTGAAGGAGCAGATCGGCACGGCGACCGGCGTTGCCGCCTGCGGTCCGAAGCCTATGCTGAAGGCGATTGCGGCGATTGCAAAGGAAGCCGGCGTGCCCTGTCAGGTTTCGATGGAGGAGCGCATGGGCTGCGGCATCGGCGCCTGTCTGGTATGCGCTTGTGCGCTCAAGTCGGAAAACGGCGAAACCCGTTACGGTCATGTCTGCAAGGACGGTCCGGTGTTCAATGCTGAGGAGGTCGAGTGGTAATGGCAGATTTAAGAGTGAACTTTTGCGGTGTTGAGCTGAAAAACCCGATCACGACCGCATCCGGCACCTTTGGCTTTGGGCATGAGTACGGCGAATTTTTTGACCTGTCCCAGCTTGGCGGCATCGGCGTGAAGGGTCTGACACCGACCGAGCGTCTCGGCAATCCGGCGCCGCGCATCGCGGAGACCCCGCAGGGTATTCTCAACTGTGTCGGTCTGCAGAACCCGGGCATTGACCGTTTCATTGAGGAGCAGATTCCGTTCCTGCGCCGGTACGACACCAAAATTATCGCCAACGTCTCCGGCAACACGGTCGAGGAGTACGAGGGCATGGTCGAGAAGATTTCGGATGCGGATGTTGACCTCATCGAGATGAACATCTCCTGCCCGAACGTAAAATGCGGCGGCATGGCATTCGGCACCCAGCCGAAGATGGTCGAGGAGGTCGTTTCGGCAGCCAAGGCCAAGGCGAAGAAGCCGCTGATCGTCAAGCTGTCCCCGAATGTCACCGATATTGCGGAGATTGCACGCGCGGCGGAGTCCGCAGGTGCGGACGCGCTTTCGCTCATCAATACACTGCTCGGTATGCGCATTGATATCGAAAAGCGTAAGCCGATCCTGTCCAACGTAATGGGCGGTCTGTCCGGTCCGGCGGTGTTCCCGGTTGCGGTTCGCATGGTATATCAGGTGCGTAAGGCGGTTTCCGTGCCGATTCTCGGCATGGGTGGCATCCGAACCGGACGTGATATTGTTGAAATGATGCTTGCGGGCGCAGACGCGGTTGCCATGGGTACGGTGATGTTCAACGACCCGACCGCTCCGGTCAAGGCGCTTGCCGAGCTGAACGAGTGGCTGGATGCACACGGCGTGAAGTCTGTCACCGAGCTGTCCGGCGCGGTTGAGGTAGGCTGATGAGAACCACGGTCTACATCATCCGTCACGCTGAGGCAGAGGGCAATGTATACCGCCGGTGTCATGGTCAGTACAACGCGCTGCTGACCACGCGGGCATACAAGCAGCTGCCGTATCTGGCAAAGCGGTTTGAGGATGTGCCGCTTGCGGCGGTTTACTCGTCCGACCTGTTCCGCGCACGCGTAACGGCACAGGCTGTGGCAGAGCCGCATCATCTCTCGGTGGAGACCCGACCGGTGCTGCGCGAGATTGATATGGGAGACTGGGAGGACATTCCGTGGGCCGAGCTGCCGCACACATGGCCTGAGCAGTACGCGCTGTGGTGTGCCCGTCCGTGGGAAGCAGCGCCGCCGCACGGCGAGACGGTCATGCAGGCCGGTCAGCGCATGCTGGACGGCGTGCGCGCGATTGTGCGTGAAAATGAGGGCAAAGAGGTCGCAGTAGTGACGCACGGCAGTGCGATTCGCGGCATGCTGACGATTGCACACGGCTTTGCACCCGAACAGATGGGAGAAATCGGCTGGGGTGACAACACCTGTGTTGCCAAGCTGGAATTTGACGAAAACGGCAATATCGACGTGGTTTACGAGAATGATGCCTCGCATTTGCCGCAGGAATACTCCACGTTTGCGTCCATTGGCTGGACGAATACCAAGGGCATTCCGGCGTCACCGCAGATCTGGTTCCGCCGCGCTGACCCAAAGAATCCACAGGATGTGGATAAAATTGTGGGATTCATGCGCGAGCTGCACAAGAATGCCTACGGCACGGATGCAAACCTCGATCCGGATGCGCTCATCCGCGATGTAGAGCGGGCACAGAAGGTTTCGCCGCGGGCGTGCACCTTTGGCTGTTTGGAAAGCGGGGAAGAGGTCGCGCTCGTTTACCTGAAAACCTGGTGGGAGGAGCAGCCGGAGATCGGTCTGGTCGGCGGCTTCTGCATTGCCGGTGACTACCGCGGCTGCGGTCTGAGCGGACAGATTCTCGGTCAGGCCATCAGCGTGTACCGTGCGCTCGGCAAGCGTGAGCTGTGTGCTCGTGTTGCCGAGAAAAACATGCGTGCACAGGGTTTTTATCATAAATTCGGTTTTCTGCAGCGCGGCGAGTACCGCGATGAGAACGGACTGCATTATCAGATGGTAAAGCCGATTTCGGTCGAATAAATAGGAAAAGCGCTCTGTTTTTGGCAGAGCGCTTTTTGATTTGCAATGAGAAATTAGCAGTTAGTAATGGTATACGGCAGCGGAAAAGAAATCCCTTTCGGCTGCTTTTCGATTTTACAGCTTGAGCAGAACCGCACTGTATCGCGGCAGCGCAACCGTACACAGACTATCCTTGCGGGAGACAGCAAGCGTCTCTCCGGTGCCGCCGAACTCCGCGGCATTGCTGTCAAGCAGAATCGTAAACTTCGGCAGGGAAGCGGTGAAGTTCTGTTCGCTGTCCGCAAAATTGCACAGGGCGAGCAGCGTTTCTCCGTTTGCACGGCGCTCCATGCCGAATACGCAGGGCGCATCCGCATGATTTTCCGCCCACCGGAAATTATCCGGCGCATAATCTGCGTGCAGCGCGGAATTCTCCACATAAGTTTTACACAGGCTGTGGAAAAATCGGTGGAACGGACGTTCTGCCAGTACCCAGTCCAGTGTACCGGCTTCGCTCCATTCGTACAGCTGACCCAGCTCGTTGCCCATGAAATTCAGCTTTTTACCCGGATGCGTGAACATATACAGATACATCACACGCGCCTGCGCATACTTGTCGCATTCGTCCGCGCCCCACATTTTCTGCACGATTGCCGCCTTGCCGTGCACAACCTCGTCGTGTGAGAGCGGCAGCAGGTAGTGCTCGTTGGAAAAATAGTGCATCGACCAGAGCAGCTTGCCATGGTCGCGCGGACGCAGATCCGGCTGGGTTTGGCAGAACTCGAGCGTATCGTGCATCCAGCCGAGATCCCACTTGTAGTCGAAGCCCAAGCCGCCCTCGTCCACCGGACGGGTGACACCGGGATAGGCAGTCGAGTCCTCAGCGATGAGCAGAGCAGAGGGATGGCGGGCTTTCAGACCGCGGTTCATATTTTTGAGGAATTCGAGCGTGTCGCCGTTGACGCCGCGCGCGGGATCGCCCTGCCAGTAGATCAGGCGCGAGACCGCATCCATGCGCAGACCGTCAAAATGAAACTCAGTGAGCCAGTAATCGGCCGCAGACTGCAGAAAACAGCGCACTTCCCGTCTGGAATGAATGAAATTGTAGCTGCCCCATTCACTTTCGCCGACCGCGCTGTGCGGGTACTCGTACAGGTGTGTGCCATCGTATTTCGCCAGACCGTAGGAGTCTACGGCAAAGTGTACCGGTACAAAATCCATGATCGCACCGATACCGGCATGATGCAGCTTGTCAATCAGCAGTTTCAGCTGTGCCGGCGTGCCGTAGCGCGAGGTCGGAGCAAAAAATCCGGTGTTCTGGTAGCCCCAGGAGCCGTCAAACGGGTGCTCGGACAGCGGCAGAAACTCCACATGCGTGTAACCGTTTTCCTGCAGATAGGGAATCAACCGGCGGGCGATTTCATCGTAGGTGTACCAGCCGTTCGCGTCGTCCGGATTTCGCATCCACGAGCCGAGGTGCATTTCGTAGATATTAAGCGGTGCGTCCGGCGAAGCCGTGCGGTCAGCCATCCACGCCTCGTCTGTGAAGCGGTACTCCTCGAGGTCGGTGATGATCGAGCAGCAGGCAGGTCGCAGTTCCATTGCAAAGCCGTAGGGATCGCAGTGCTCGGTGACAGAGCCGTCCGGGCCGTAGATGCGGTATTTGTAAAACTGGCCTGCGCGGGCGCCCTGAACAGAGACTGACCAGAAGCCGCTACGGCCGTCCTGTATCAGATCGGTCTCGGTCCAGCCGTTGCACGCGCCGGTCAGCGTAATGCGGCTGGCATTGGGTGCAAAGGTACGAAAAACGACAGCGTTTTGCTCTATGTGAGCGCCAAACCAGCGGTAGGCGTCGAAAATTTCGCCTGTGAAGAATTGGTGCTGATTCATGGAAGCACTTCCTTTCTTTTTCCCTTAACGGGGGATGGTCGCTTGCGAAGCGAGCGGAATCTTGCCTACGCGGCAGGCGCACAAGAGGGTAGACACCAAGGTTTCCACCCTCTTGTGAATCACCCCTTTCCTGAGAGGGCACGGTGGTTGTTCAGAACTGAGACTATGAGGGAACGGCAGAGGATTTTTTCTACCGCAGGACGTGCTTTGCGCGTCCATGTATCCGCATATTCGCAGTGGCGGATAGATTACTGCTACACATGCGGTTAAATCTACGCTGGGTGCGGCACAAGGTGAATTGCCCGAAGGGCAAGAGAAGGTCCCCTGGGGGATAACAGTGCCGCACAATTCGTTAGCGTGTTATGATAGACAGGGCCTACGAAGATAAATTGTAGCGAATACCTAAATCCGCAGGTGCCTTCCGTTACAACGTGCCAAAGGGTTGCGCGACACGGGTATGTCGCGCCTGCGGAGATTGAACCGACTGTGTAGCAGCAGAGTATCTGACACTGCGTATAGGCAGGGGCATGGGAGCACACTGTGCTCCCCTACGGAAGAAAAAAACCTCTGCCGTTCCCCTTTTCGGAGCGGTCTCGTCTCTCCGATTTTCGCCGTGCCCTCTAAGGGAAAGAGGAAGATTCACAAGAAGGAGAAACCCGCAGGTTGTCTCTTTCTTGTGCCCTCGCCGGGCAGGCGAGTTAGGTTCGCTTCGCAAGCGACCACACGATACAGCGGCACAATCCAGATTTTATAAATTAAGTATAGAATACATACACGTTAAACGCAACCGTCAAAACTGTACAAAGTGTCCGTTAAATAAAAATGAACCGGCCCGCCGCTTCGCGGCTCTTATACTCGGGTGCGTCAAAGGACGCGGGGTTCACCGAAAATAAAATGAACCGAATCCGGAGTGGCTGCTCTTATATACAGACGCACCTAGGGAAAGGATAGAAAGTTATGAACGATAAAGAGCTTGTCAGCCGCATGCAGCACGGCGATATGCAGGCGTTCGACGAGCTGTACGAGCGCTACAAGGACGATGCATACCGCCTTGCATGCCTGATCACCGGCAGCAGGACGGACGGCGAGGATCTGGCGCAGGAGGCCTTTGTCACCTGTGCGCAGTCCATCAAATCGCTGCGGGACGGCAGCAAATTCCGGCCGTGGCTGCTCAAAACGCTGTCCCGCGCGGCGTGGAAGTATTGCCGCAAAGCCAAACGGGAAACGCCGGTCTCAGAGTTTTTTGATGCAGGCGAGAGTGAAAGCGCACTGTCCGCCGTGCTGCGGACGGATGAGCAGCGCCGCCTGTATGCCGCACTCGATACGCTGGACGAAAAACGCCGCGTGACCGTGGTGCTGTATTACTTCGATGATCGCTCGGTGCGCGAGATCGCGCAGGCGACCGGCGTGACCGAGGGAACGGTGAAATCCCGCCTTTTTTCCGCTCGCCGTCATCTGCGGCAGGCGCTGACCGAAGAACGGAAGCCGAAGGAGGCTGCAAATCATGGATGAAATCAAAATGGAACGTGAAATCAAGGAAATGCTGCATCAGTGTGCAGATGAGCTGCATGCACCGGATTCGATGCAGGCGCGCGTCAAATTCGCACTGAACAATGCACCGGCACGCAAGCGTCATCTGTGGAGCAAACGCTTTGTGGCGGTTGCCGCTGTCGCTGCGATTGCGGTGACCGGCGCATTTGCGGCAGGCGGCATGGGCGGCATTTTCAGTGAGGGCTGGTCTGACCAGCGGCTGGATCTGTCGAGCACGCAGGCGCATCTGGCTGATGCCGGTGTAGTGCTCACGCTGCCGGACAAGATTGGCGAGTATACGTTCAGCTACGGCTCTGATGTGGCTACCACCGCACGGAACGGCGTGGGTGAAACGGAGAAAATCGCCGAGGTGGACGCGACCTACACGAAGGATGGCGCGGAGCTGAATCTGTCCGCGCACAAGAGCTACACCGTGTTCACCGAGGACGAGATGGAGAATCCGGTTCCGGCAACGACTGCCGAGGTAAACGGCATAACGCTGACCTATCGCGATGCGCACTACCGCTTCGTACCGGACGACTACGAGAAGTCCGACGAGGAAAAGCAGCAGGAGAAGAACGGCGAACTCGTTATCAGCTATTATGGCTCGGACGAGGTGGAGGATAAGATGTTCCAGTCCGTGCTCTGGGAGCAGGACGGCGCAACGTACCTCATCAGCGGCTATGATACCGGTCTGGATGCACAGACCATGTTCGATATGGCAGCTGAGCTTGTAAAGTAAATCACAGCAGACGAAATTTCACGAAAAAAGCATCGGAAACGCAGTTTCCGATGCTTTTTTATGCTTAGAGAGATGGTTTACTCCACCGAAATGATGTAGTAGTAAACCGGCTGACCGCCGTTGATGACGTTGATCTCCATCTCCTTGTTTTCCTTGTGCAGCAGGTTCTCAACCTCAGCGGCCTGCTCCTCGGTAACGCCTTCGCCGAAGATAACGGTTGCAAATGCGCTGTCGTCGGAGACCATCTCGCGCGCCAGCTTCTTGATGACCGAGGTTTCCTTGCCGTTGGCGCACAGCTTACCCTCGCACAGCGACAGATACTCACCCTGCTTGATCTTCTTGCCGTCAAACTCGCTGTCGCGGGCCGCGTAAGTCACCTGACCGCTGCGGACGTGCTTTGCCGCGTCCAGCATAGCAAGCGCCAGCTCGCTGTCCTGTTCGGCTTCTGGATCGACCGCCAGCATGGCCGAAATACCCTGCGGGATGGTCTTAGTCGGCACGACGATCACCTTTTTCTCCTCGGAGAGATGAACCGCCTGCTCGGCAGCCATGATGATATTCTTGTTGTTCGGCAGCACGAAAACGATTTCCGCCGGAACGGCATCGACAGCGTGCAGAATGTCGTCGGTGGACGGGTTCATGGTCTGACCGCCCTGTACCACAACGTCCGCGCCGAGGTCGGTAAACAGGGTTTTGAGACCCTCACCGGCAGCAACGGCTACAAAGCCAAACTTCTTCTCTGCGGGAACGATCACGCGCTCCTTGGGCGCGTCCGCCGTGCCCTCAATTACCTTGGCGGTATGCTGCTCACGCATGTTCTCGATTTTAACGGTCAGCAGCGGACCGAATTTCAGGCCCTCCTCAAGCGCCTTGTTCGGCTGGTCGGTGTGAACGTGTACCTTGACGATATCATCATCCTCGACAACCACCAGCGAGTCGCCGATCTCGTTCAGAATGGAGCGCAGACGAGCGACATTGCGCGCCTTGTCCTTGCGGGATGCGATGAACTCGGTGCAGTAGGTGAAGGTGATGTCCTCATCGTTGATCGCAGCGAAGTCTGCGGTGGACTTGGTCGGCTCTGCCGCAACAGCACGTTCCTTGTGGATGCCGCGCAGCGCGTCCAGCATGCCCTCGAAGATGGTGATAAAGCCGAAGCCGCCGGCGTCAACCACGCCTGCCTTTTCGAGCACTGGATTCTGATGAACGGTTTCCTCAAGTGCGGTGTGGCCCTGCTCGATGATCGCTGCCAGAACCTGCTCTGCGGTGAGCGTCGGCTCGGCCTGACACAGCTCGACCGCGTGCTGTGCCGCAACGCGCGATACGGTCAGGATGGTGCCCTCAGCGGGCTTCATAACCGCCTTGTAGGCGGTGTCTACGCCCTCGCGCAGCGCAAGCGCGAGTGTGCGGCCGTCGGCCTCGTCGGTCTCGCGCAGCTTTTTCGCCATGCCGCGGAACAGCAGCGACAGGATAACACCCGAGTTGCCGCGTGCGCCGCGCAGCAGCGCAGAAGCGGTCGCATCCGCTGCTTTGGCGAGGCTCGGCTCGGCGAGCTTTTCCATCTCAGCCATTGCGGAACCCATCGTCATGGACATATTCGTGCCGGTATCGCCGTCCGGTACCGGGAATACGTTCAGTTCGTTTGCCTGTTCCTTCTTTTCTGCAATGGCGAGTGCGCCCTCGATCACCATGGACCGGTACAGCGCACCGTTGATTTTCTGATCTGCCATTTATCTAACTCTCCTAAAAGTAACCGCGCAGTTGCGCGTAATAAGATTTCGGTTTGCTTGCAAACCGTAACCGCATGACAGGATTTCCTTAGGACAATCCGAGTCATTGGTTCCGTCCGCAGACGTCCGCGGTTGTACCGCGGTATTCAAACAGCGGCGTTATGCCGCAACAAAACCCGCGACATGAGCGTGGGTTTTGTTACTCCGACTCAGCGCCCTTGGGGCGCGTCGTTCGGGTATCGGAAGTCAGTTTCTACGGAACTGACTTCCGTATATAGGGGACTTGCGAAGTCCCCTATAGGTGTCAGTCCGCCTTGATGCTCTCTACATAGATATCGACGTTCTTTACGTCCACACCGGTCAGGCGCTCAACATGATAGCGTACCTCGCCGATGATAGAGCGGCAGACGGTGGCAATATTCACGCCGTGCTCGACTGCAATGTGCAGGTCGATGTTGACACCGCCGTCCACAGCCTCGGTGACCTTTACGCCGCGCGACTGGTTTTCCAGTCCGAGCAGGTGTGCCAGTCCGTCCGACATGGAGCGGATGGTCATGCCTTTGACACCGAAGCAGGAGGATGCCGCATAGCCCGCAATGCCGGCCAGCACCTCGTTGGTAATGTCGATATATCCGAGATCGGTCTTGATGGTCATATAAAAACCTCCCTGCGAGTTAAGGCAGAATGCGTCTGCCCCGCAATAATCAATACTTTTGCTGTTTATATGATATAACAAAATCATGTAAAATACAAGCAATGCGGTGACGAAACTGCGTTATTTTTCAACACGGCGGCAGAAAACCGGATAAATTAAAGAATAGTGTCGATTAACACGGAAAATTCGTGCAGGTTAATGCAAACAAATGTTTGCTTATTGCAGCGGATTGCGGTATAATAAGGATAAAATTACGAACGTATGTTCCGACGGAAACAGCGAGGAGTGCCGAAAATGAAGAAGATTTCCGCCAAACAACAGCAGATACTGGATTATATAAGCAGTTATTCCCTCGAACACGGCTATCCGCCTTCGGTGCGTGAGATTGGTGCAGAGATGGGACTGCGGTCGCCGTCCACCGTGCATGCGCACCTGAAAAAGCTGCAGGAGGCCGGTTATCTGGAGCCGAATGAGCATAAATCGCGTGCGCTGACGCCGGTCAGCGGCCCTTCCATGGTGCCGCGCGTGCCGATTCTGGGCCGCGTCACCGCCGGTATGCCGATCCTCGCGGTAGAGGAGCATATCGGCTATGTGCCGTTCGAGCCGGCAGCGGGCGGCGGCGAGTATTACGCGCTGCGTATTCGCGGCGATTCGATGATCGGCGTGGGAATTATGGATGATGATCTGGTCATCATCCGGCAGGATATACAGGCGCGCAACGGCGACATCGTGATCGCGCTGCTCGAGGATGAGGCTACCTGTAAGACGCTCAACATCACGCCGGACGGCGTATGGCTCATGCCGGAGAATCCGGCGTACCCGCCGATCAACGGCACCGGGTGCCAGATTTTGGGCGTGGTCAAGGCGGTTTACCGCGAGTATTGAGAGCAGCTTTTTTTCAGTCCGGCTGAGCGGGGACGTGCGCTGACGCCGCGCGGGCGCACAAGAGGGTAGACAACCTGCGGTTTTCCACCCTCTTGTGAATCACCCCTTTTCCTTTGGAGGGTCTGGCGAAGATTGCCGACATGTGACCGCTCCGAAAAAAGGGAACGGCAGAGGAGTTTGTCTACCGTAGGGGAGCACAGTGTGCTCCCATGCCGAGACATATTCGCAGTGCCAGATACAGTACTGCTACACAGACGGTTTACTCTACGCAGGGCGCGGCATAGCAGTGCCGCGCGATTCGTGAGCGCGTTATTACAGACAGGGTCTACGAGGATAAATTGTACCAAATGCTTAATTCGTAGGTGCCGTGCGTTACAACGTGCCAAAGAGTTGCGCAATACAGGTATGTTGCGCCTGCGGAAACTAACCCACATGTGTAGCAGAACGGTATCTGACCTTGCAAACAGGTTTCGAAAGACACGGAAGAAAAAATCCTCTGCCGTACCCCTGTTTCGAAGCAGTCACATGTCGGCAATCTGCGCCAGATTAGGAAGCAAGGGAAAGGTAGGAGTCCAAAGAGGAAGGGCACTCATTTAATCCGCGCACGGCGCGGGAACAATGTTTAGCAGCCTACGGGCAAACCGCAGGTGTCCCTTTCTCTTTGCCCCCGCGGCGGGCGCCGCGACGTTCCCGCCACCCGCAGGCGGCGCATCCCTCGCTGAGGTTCAGCGAAAACTCTCCGCCCCGTCAGGGCGAACATGCTTACGCAGTTCGAGCACCCCGGCTTTCCGGTGCAGGAAAAAGCTGCCGCCCGTTAGGGCGAACATGCTTACGCAGTTCGTGCGCCCCGGTCAATCGGTGCAGAAAAAGGGTGCCGCCCAGAATGGACGAACCGCCTGCGCGGTTCGTGCACCTCGTAAAGCGGGCGCCTTGCAAATCAAAATTCCCAAAGGAGAATCCCCATGCCATCGGTTGATGACAGCATCCAGTTCGTCAAGGGCATCGGCCCGAAAAAGGCGAAGCTGCTTGAAAAACTGCATATCCGCACGCTTCGTGACGCGCTCGAGACCTACCCGCGCGACTACGAGGATCGCACTCACATCACGCCGATTGCGGAAATCGACATGGAGGACAAGTATGCTGTGCGCGCTGTGGTCGGCACCGAACCCAAGGTCAACCGTATCCGCAAGGGCCTGACGCTGGTCAAGTGCACGATTTACGACGAAACCGGCACGCTGAACGTCACTTATTTCAACAATCCGTATGCTGCGGCGCAGCTCCGCGTGGGACAGGAGTATGTGTTCTACGGCAAGGTGCAAGGATTCGGGCGCGGCCGCACAATGGTTTCACCGCAGTCGGAGAGGGTCGCACCGGACGCTGACCACCCGGGACGCATCGTGCCGGTCTATCCGCTGACGGCGGGACTGACCCAGCGCGATCTCGAGCGTATAACCGCTGCCGCGCTCGACACGCTGACCGGTGAATGGCCCGATCCTCTGCCCGAACTTTTGCGGGCGAAATACCGCCTGCCGGACGCAGTAGACGCACTTTCGGCAATTCATCGGCCGAAAACCAAGGACGATGTGGCGCAGGCACGCCGACGTATGGTATTCGAGGAGCTGTTTTTGCTCTGCTGCGGTCTGCAGCAGCTGAAGGAGCGCCGAAAAGCGGATTCCGGCATTGTTTTTACTTCGAATGGATTGGATTCGTTCTTTGAAGCCCTGCCGTTTACGCCGACCGGTGCACAGCGGCGTGCGATTATGGAGATCGCGGCGGACTGTGCCTCCGGACGGCCGATGAACCGGCTGGTGCAGGGTGATGTCGGCTCGGGCAAGACGGTGGTAGCGGCCGGATTGTGTGCGCTGGCCGCGCAGAACGGCTGGCAGGCGGCTTTCATGGCGCCGACCGAAATCCTCGCCGCGCAGCACGCGGAGACGCTTGCACCTATGCTGGACAAGCTGGGCATCTCGTGCACGCTGCTCACCGGCTCGATGACTGCCGCGCAGAAACGTGCGGCACTGGCCGCCATCGAGACCGGTGCGGCGCAGGTGGTCGTGGGCACGCACGCGCTCATTCAGCAGGGTGTGCAGTTCCACCGGCTGGGTGCCGTTATCGCGGATGAGCAGCATCGGTTCGGTGTGGCGCAGCGTGCCGCGCTCTCTGCGAAAGGCGGCTCGCCGCATGTGCTCGTCATGTCGGCTACGCCGATTCCGCGCACGCTCGCACTCATCATGTACGGCGATCTGGATGTGTCCGTGCTGGACGAGATCCCGCCCGGAAGAAGTCCGGTCGAGACCTACGCCGTGGGCGAAAACATGCGCAAGCGTATTACTGCCTTCATTGATAAGCAGGTCGGTCTCGGCGGACAGGCTTACGTTGTGTGTCCGCTTATCGAGGACAGCGAAAATGCGGAAACAAAGCTGAAAAGCGCGGAGCAGCATGCAAAAGACCTGCAGAAGCTGCTTCCGCACCGGCGCGTGGCTGTACTGCACGGACGCATGAAAAATGCGGAAAAAGATCAGATCATGCGCGATTTTGCAGCGCAGAAATACGATATTCTGGTCGCAACAACGGTTATCGAGGTCGGTGTGGATGTGCCGAACGCCAATCTGATGGTGGTCGAGGACGCAGACCGGTTCGGTCTGTCGCAGCTGCATCAGCTGCGCGGACGTGTCGGCCGCGGTACACGGCAGTCGTACTGCGTGTTCTTCGGCGCGGACAAGGGACAGGTCGCGCGGGAACGCCTGCGCATCCTGTGCAGGACCGGCGACGGCTTCGAGGTCGCACGCGCAGACCTCGCGCAGCGCGGTCCGGGTGATTTTTTCGGTCAGCGGCAGCACGGCCTGCCCGCACTGCACGTTGCGGATTTAGCGGCTGACCTTGCGCTCATGCAAAACGCCCGCGAGGAAGCGGAAGCGCTGCTGGCTGCCGATCCGACACTCGCCGGATATCCCATCCTGCTCGACCGTGTGCAGCGCATGTTCGCCGAACAAAATGATGAAGCGTTCAACTAAATAAAAAAACAGGAGAGAACCTCGGTTCTCTCCTGTTTCAGTCTGTCAATAAAGTCCGGTTTCGCGGCAGTTATTTATACGGGTCGTCCGGCTTGAGGTAGCAGCATTTCTTATACTTCTTGCCGCTGCCGCACGGGCACGGATCATTCGGGCCGGGCTTCTTGCCGGCACGCTTGGGCTCTGCCTTGACAGAACCGTCGGCTGCACCTGCTGCGCCGGTCTCCTTGGCTACCTGCTCACGCTTGGGTTCCTCGCGGGTGCGAACCTGTGCAAGGAAGATCATGCGGACGGTATCCTCACGGATGGAGTCGATCATCGCGTCGAACATATCAAAGCCTTCGCGCTTGTACTCGACAACCGGATCGTACTGACCGTATGCACGCAGACCGATGCCGTTTCGCAGTTCGGTCATTGCGTCGATGTGGTCCATCCACTTGCTGTCTACGTTCTTGAGCAGTACAACGCGCTCCAGCTCACGCATGATAGGCGAGCCGAGGGCCTGCTCCTTGGCTTCGTAGACCTTGTGCGCCTGATCGGACAGAATGTTGGTCAGCTGGTCAGCGGTCAGGTCATCGCACTCCTCGGGCGTGAAGGTGCAGTCCTCCGGACGGAGGAATACGCCGATGAACGGACGGCGCGCCTGTTCAACCATTTCGGTCGAAATCAGGCTGTGTTCGCCGATGGCAGCATGCACCGCATGGGCGATGGTCTCGTCGATCATCTTGACAATGTTGTCCTTAACGTCCTTGCCCTCGAGCACCTGCAGACGCTGTGCGTAGATGGTCTGACGCTGGGTGTTCAGCACATCGTCATACTCGAGGACGTGCTTACGAACGCCGAAGTTGCGGGATTCGATCTTCTTCTGGGCATTTTCGATCGCGCCGGACAGAATCTTCTGGTCGATCGGCTCGTCATCGGCAATGCCGAGGGTGTCCATCATGTTCTGGATACGCTCGGAGCCGAACAGACGCATGAGGTCATCCTCCAGTGAAATGTAGAAGCTGGATTCGCCGGGGTCGCCCTGACGGCCGGCACGACCGCGCAGCTGGTTGTCGATTCGGCGGGACTCATGACGCTCGGTGCCGAGGATATACAGACCGCCTGCCGCACGAACCTTTTCGGCTGCCGCGTCGGTCTCGGTCTTGAACTTGCTGTACAGCTCCTCAAACTTGGCGCGGGTCAGGGTGGCCTGTAGGTGCAGTGCGCCCTCCGGCCCGGTGGTGATGAACGGCAGGTTCAGCTCGGTCTGGGTGGCGGTGGAAAGCTCTTTCTTCGCCTTTTCGGCTTCCTCCCGCAGGCGCTGCATGGCCACGCGGTCGGTGGTCAGATCCACACCGTGGGCAGCCTTGAAGTTGTCCGCCAGCCAATTTACGATGCGGGTATCGAAGTCGTCGCCGCCGAGGTAGTTATCGCCGCAGGTGGAAAGCACCTGCACGATGCCATCGCCGATTTGGATCAGGGATACGTCAAAAGTGCCACCGCCCAGGTCGTAGACCATGACGGTCTGGGCCTTGCCGTTGTCCAGGCCGTAGGCCAGGGCCGCGGCGGTCGGCTCGTTGATGATGCGCTTGACTTCCAGCCCGGCGATGCGTCCGGCATCCTTGGTGGCCTGGCGCTGGGCATCGTTAAAGTAGGCCGGCACCGTGATGACGGCCTGGGTGACCGGCTCGCCAAGATAGGCCTCGGCGTCCGCTTTGAGTTTTTGCAGGATCAGGGCGCTGATCTCCTGGGGAGAATAGCACTTGCCGTCAATGGGCACGCGGCTGTCACTGCCCATCTGGCGCTTGATGCTGGTGACGGTGCGCGGCGCGTTGGTGACGGCCTGGCGCTTGGCGGGTTCGCCCACCAGGCGCTCGCCCGCTTTGGTGAATGCCACCACCGACGGCGTGGTGCGCTGGCCCTCGGCATTGGGGATCACCACCGGTTTACCGCCCTCGATGACCGCGGCGCAGCTGTTGGTAGTGCCCAGATCGATCCCGATCATTTTTGCCATGGTTGTGTTGTCCCTTCCTTAAAAGGTTGAAATCTGATTTTATTGTAACGCAAGGCAGGACAAAATGTGTTGCGATTTCGTAAATAAATTTTACAAGTGTTTCTAAGGCAACACCGCACAATTCCCGCCTAACGGCTTAA
>OGWX01001423.1_pt1 | contig 15950 bp, 14 predicted proteins | sample 1576151 | NCBI WGS metagenome assembly OGWX01 (sample SAMEA3541591, study PRJEB24748) | human gut metagenome | biome: human gut; feature: human-associated habitat; material: faeces | place: China | collected 2012
TTGCATATCATAAAATTATTTGTTATGCTTTCGGTGTAGAGGTTAGTTCGTTAACTTAATGAGTTAATACTAGGCCACGTTGGTTTTTTCAGCGTGGTCTTTTTTGCGTATACTTGGATAAAGGAGAGTATAAAAAGGAGCGGAGTAACATTATGTTTAAATTTCTAAAAAATAAAAGTAATAAAAAAAAGATATTAGCACCTTCTGAGGGATATTTAATGGATTTGAAGAGTTCTAAAGATGAATTATTTAGTCAAAAGACATTAGGTGATGGTTTTTACATTAAGATGAGTGATGATAAAGTTTATTCTCCTATAAACGGAGTTGTTGTGAGTGTTTTTCCTACGAATCATGCATTTTGTATAAAAGGTCATAATGGTGAAGAAATCATGGTTCATATTGGGGTTGATACAAATCTTCTAAATAACGGAGTGATAGAGAGTAAATTTAAAAAAGGTGATGAAATCAGTGAAGGTGATCTGCTTGCTGAAATTAATTTGGAAGAATTTAAACGTTTAAGGATTGATGCTGAGGTATATGTATTTATCTTGAATAATCTAGAAATAGATAAGGATTATCGTAATGACAAAAGCTATGTATATGATGGAGATTGTATCTTAGAGATGAAGGAGTAACATTTTGATTTACAGATATATTAAAACGATTAATAACAATGCAATCGTGGCTAGTGACAAAAATAAACACGAAGTGGTTATTATGGGGAAAGCGATTGGAGTCAAATGTAATCGAATATTAGGTGCAAGAATTGATAATGAATTAATCGAAAGAGTGTTTGTGTCAAATAACAATCAAAATTATGTAGAAGCCATTATTGAAAAAATACCTTATAACATGTTTAAAGTAGTAGAACTAGTTATAAAACAAGCAGAACAAGACTTAAATACCAAATTTAAAGATGCTATATATCTAGCATTAGTTGATCACATTTATTTTTCATATAAAACAATTAAAGAAGGAGGGAAAATTGAAAATCCATTATTAAATGAAATTAAATTGTTTCATCCAAGTGAATTTATAGCTGCGATGAATTCAATAAACACTATTAATCGTTATTTAAATGCTGATTTTGATCAGCAGGAAGCTTCTTATATTGCCTTTCATTATATTAATGCATTATCAAATCTTAGTACAACAGAGCAAAAAAGTATCATGAAAGATTTAGAAGCTACTTTAAATTTTATTGACGATTTGACATCTAATTCTTTGAACAAGAATTCATATCAGTATGGTAGATTAATTATTCATTTAAAATGTTTATTTGGCCGCTTGATTGGTGATGATAGGACGGAAAGAGAGAGCGATATATTATTTGAAATGTCAGAAAATTTAAAAAATGAGTATTCAAAAGAATGGGAATATTCAAATAAAATTGCTGATTTTATTCAAAATAATTTAAAGTACGATATCAATAGTAATGAAGTAACGTACTTAACACTACATATATCACCAATGCTTAAAGATGCGACTGATAAATAATATTTTCTGTAGAGAGAGAGGAGTGTAATAATGAAAGATTACAGAAAACTAAGTGAAGCGATAATTTTAAATGTTGGAGGAAAAGACAATATTAAAGATGTATCGCATTGCATGACTCGTCTAAGACTAGGCTTAAAAGATGAATCTAAGGTTAATAAGGATGAATTAGAAAAACTTGATGAAGTCATGCGAGTTGTTGTTATTGGAGGACAATATCAAGTAGTATTAGGTGGTATTGTTGATGATGTGTTTGATGAAACATGTAAACTGGTTGGAGATTCGGTTGTAATTAATGAGACGCAAATAGAAGAAAATTTAGACAATACAGAAACTTCAAATAAGAAAGCTAAACCAGTAGAAAAGTTGATTTCATTGCTTTCAGGTATTGTAAGTCCTATTATTCCTGCAATGCTTGCAGCAGGATTTATTACTGCTTTGGCTAAGTTATTAGTATTAGCAGGTATATCAGAAACAAATACTACTATTCAATTATTAACCGTTGCTGGTGATGTGTTATATGGTTTCTTCCCAATCTTTATTGGTTGGTCAGCTGCTAAATATTTTGGAGCTAATATCTCTATTGTATTGATGGTTGTAGGCTTATTGGTATATCCTAACTTTTCAAATGTGTTTAGTAATTTCGAGAGTGTAACATTCTTAGGATTACCAGTTACAAATGTATATTATGGTAGTTCGGTGCTTCCGGCTATATTAACAGCTTTTTTGATTGCTAAACTTGAAAAGATATTAAGAAAGATATTACCAAATGCTTTGAGAAGTATTTTCGTACCATTCTTAAGTGCTTTAATTACTATCCCTTTGTTAATTGTAGTTATTGGACCAATTGGTGTCTGGGGTGGTGAGTTATTTGCTAACTTATTTAGATCAACCTATGAATTAAGTCCAATTTTAGCTGGAGCAATTATTGGTGGTACTTGGCAAATTTTAATCATCTTCGGTATGCATATTGCTATTCTAGGATTGGTAAGTGCACCAAATATTGCAATGTATGGACGTGATACTATCATTATGACACATGCTCCGTCTTTAATCTGCCAGATTACAGCAGGTTTAGCAGTTGCTTTAAAAGCAAAAGATAAGAAAATTAAAAAGAATGCATTAACATTAAGTTTAACTTCATTCTTCTCAGGTAATGTCATTGAACCAGTTATGTATGGTGTCAATTTAAAATATAAGAAGCCTTTTATTGCGGTATGTATTGGTGGTGCTATTGGTGGTGCTATCACTGGTGCAGCGGGAGCCGGAACTGTTGCGGCAGTTGCATTTAGTTTATACACATTCCCGGTATATTTAGGTGTCGGTTTTGGTGGATTATTATTAGGCTGTTTAGTAGGTGGCTTGGTTACATTTGTATTAACTTATGTAATGGGAATTGATGAAAAGGATGTATAAAAATGATGAACACAAGAGTAAAAGATATTGATTTTAAAAGTGCAGATCATGTAATTGAAGAAATTAGAAACATGAACGTAAAAGGTGGTAGTCCTTTTGGTAGATCTGCAGCATGGGCTTTTAAATTGGCTATTGAACAAGAAGATTTAAATGATTTTGACACATTAAAAACACGTTTAGAAGATGTGGCTAAGCAAATGATTGGATTAAAACCAACAATGGCAACGATTCATAATAGTTGTGATATTGTTCTTTCCCTTTTGAATAAAGATAAAGATTTAGATGAACTAAAAAAACAAATAGTAAAAGTTTGTGAAAATATAATTGAACAGTCTTTTGTGGCAGTAGAAAAAGTCGCTGATTATGGTTCGAATTTAATTAAAGAAGGCGATACAGTATTAATGCATAGTTACAGTTCAACACTTATGGGAATATTTAAAGCAGCTAGAAATAAAGGGGTAAATTTTAAATTAATATGCACAGAATCTCGACCTTTAAGAGAATCTAGAAATGCTGTAAATGTTTTAACTGAAATTGGTGTTGATGTTACTTTTATATCTGATGCTTCAGTATTTGAATTTATGAAAACAGCAGATTTGATAATTATGGGTGCAGATACATTAAGTACAGATGGTTCTGTCGCTAATAAGATGGGTAGTGCGCAAATTGCTTGTCTTGCAAGATCTTGTAAGGTTCCAGTGTATTTTGCTAGTGAATTATACAAATTAGACTTAAGAACTCAATATGGATATAACATCCAGCTTGAAAGAAGAACACCGCTTGAACTTGTATGTAATGAGGATTTTAAAGATTTTGATAAAGTTAGAGTAATTAATCAATTCTTCGATATTACTCCTGCAAATGACATTAAAGGTATCATTACTGAATTTGGCGTTTTACACCCAGCACAAATGGTTTCGTATTGGAATAAATTAATAAAGAACATAATGGAGGATTAATAAAATGTATTTAGATATTAAAGATGAAGTAAAAGAAGCACTAGATAGTAATTTACCAGTAGTAGCTTTGGAGTCAACTATTATTTCACATGGTATGCCATATCCACAAAATGTTGAAATGGCAAAACATTGCGAAGAAATTATTCGTAGCTATGGTGTTGTGCCAGCAACAATTGCAATTATAAATGGGCGAATCAAAATTGGATTAACAGATGATGATTTATATTTGCTAGCTACAAGCAAGAATGTCGCAAAAGTATCACGTCGTGATTTAGCAAAAGTTATTTCTACTAAAGAAATGGGAGCAACAACTGTCGCATCAACAATGATTTGTGCAAGTATGGCTGGAATAAAATTCTTTGTAACAGGAGGAATTGGTGGTGTGCATCGTGGCTATGAAGAAGCTATGGATGTCTCAGCTGATCTTGATGAGTTGGCTAAAACTAATGTAAATGTTATATGTGCAGGGGCGAAATCAATTTTAGATTTACCTCGTACATTAGAGTATTTAGAGACTAAAGGTGTACCTGTTGTAGGATATCAAACTGATTATTTACCACAATTTTTTACAAGAGAAAGTGAATATAAGTTAAACTTAAGATTAGATTCACCTGAAGAAATAGCTAAGATGATTAAAACTAAAGAAGAGTTAAAATTAGATGGTGCAGTTCTAATCACTAATCCAATTCCTGAAGAATCATCAATGGATAAAAAATATATTGATGATTTGATTGATAAGGCAATTAATGAAGCTAATGAAAGACATATTACAGGAAAAGATGTAACTCCGTTCTTGTTGGCTAAAATTGTCGAAGAAAGCGAAGGAAAGAGTTTAAAAGCTAATATTGCGTTGGTATATAATAATGCGAAAGTAGGGGCGCAGATTGCTAAAGCTTACTCTAAGTTATAAGGAATAAGTATCAAATAAAAATGTAATTAAATAAATGAAAAAGAATCAGTTTAAACATGAATTAAAATGTTATACTGATTCTTTTGTTTTCAATTTCTTTGTATGTACTCACATCGAAATACTAATCTTTTTCCGTTGAGAGCTTGGTAAGAAAGGGTTCAATAGAAATCTGTTCTCAAGAATCTTGTTACTTCAGTGATGAGAGCTAACTATATAAAATAAATAATGGCATATTTAAAACACCTTAGAGAATTATAGGGTATTTTTGATGGTTATATGTCAAAAGCTTGTGAAGCTAAATTTGTATGAATTGTTTGACAGTTAAATCAAAGAAAAATGAGTATTTGTTCTTTATATAAAGATGAAATGCTCATTTTTTGATACTTTAAAATGTTGTATGGGATTATAATATTTTCTTTAATTTAGCTATTAATCCTAAATCTGCAGGTAGCCAGTCTACTGAATCTAATGTTTCTTTAGATAGCCATTTGGCAGATTCATGTTCTAATAGGGTTAAGTTTCCTTTAAGGATTGTACAAATGAAGCAGTCCATGGATAGGTGGAAGTTTGGATAGTCGTATTCGACTGTATCAAAGTATTCTTGTACTTGAATAGTTGTATCTAATTCTTCTTTAATTTCACGAACAATAGCTTGTTTACTTGTTTCATTGGGTTCTACTTTTCCTCCTGGAAATTCCCATCCGTCTTTGAATTCGCCATAGCCTCTTTGGGTGGCGAATATTTTATTACCATCTTTAATAATGGCGGCTACTACATGTATTGTTTTCAAAAAATCACTCCTTTATTGTTGTAAATAATCGAAAATATCTTCTCGAATGGATTCATTCATTTTTAAAGTAACATCACAAATGGGTTGAAGAACTCCCTTATTGTTTTTCTTGGTTGTACCTTTAATATTGTCAATCTCAAAGGTTCCCATGTAGTAGAAATCGGTTCCTTCTCCATCACTTTTTTTAACGAATAATCTCTTTGTTTCACCTGATGTGAATTCCTTCATATATTTACTTTCAGGACCGTTCCCTATTTTAGAATTCCACATAAATGTTTGAGAATCCATGAAGGAATCAGAATAGTTAGGCTTTCCATCCAAATATTCAGCTCCATTTATTCCATCTGCCTTATGATATGTTACGAATATACATGTATTTTTGTTTAATTGTTTCATTCCATACATTGTTGATGCATCGTCTTTAATATGATTCAACAGCTGACATACATCTCTTCGAGAATACTTTTCATACATGATAAAGCCAAATGTGTCTTTCTTTTTGTTCCTAAGCGATTTATTTTTCTCAATACATACATCAATTAAATCTTGAATGTATTCCTTGAATTGAGTGTTTGTGAGGATGTTCTTAAAATCATTAGAAATAGATAGCTTGTCATCATTGTGTAGAATAACGGAGTTTAATAGTGTGTTTTTATCTTTTTCTGCTGAGGTTTTAATAAAATTTCCTGTAATATTAGATAATGCAGAATTAAGATGATTCATATTAAATTGGGTGTTATACTTCGAGTTAATTTGATTCAGTAAATCGAATGGTTCTATTGTATACAAGTTTATAATTTGATTTAATAACTCGGCTTCAATAGGTCGTCTTGAATTTGCGATAATACTAGAATAGTATTCTAACACGGTTAGTTCTTTATCGTTTAATGGCTTTTCTATACTAGAGGCATCTATACTTTCTAAAAGTTTATAATAGGTTTTATATTCTTTTAAAATCACAAGTGGATCAACTTCATGGTTGCTTAAAAAGTCCATAAGAAGGGGTGTTCGATTCAGTTTATATTTAAGATTTTTATAACTTTCTTTAATAAAAGTTTTAATACCTGATAATTTGTCGATTGACGCAAAGATTTGTTTCTTACTGATTTCATCAAAGTGAATCGTACTCGATCCTGGAATAATTCTTTCACCCTCAAGAACATATCGTCTTATATTGTCTTTGTTGTAAGAACGATCTCCAGATAGGGCGATTGGAATCATGAAGTTGTTTTTGTAGTTTCCAATGAAGTCTAGAATGACAACATATTCTTTGTCTTTTGATTTTCTTAGGCCTCGACCTAATTGTTGGACAAAGACAATGGGCGATTGTGTGGGTCTTAATAGTACAACTTGATTGATTTCAGGAATGTCGACACCTTCATTAAAAATATCTACAGTTAAAATGTATTGTAGATAGTCACTTCTTGTATCGGATACTAAGCGATCAATCGCATCTTCTCTTTTTTCTTGAGAATCCTCTCCACTTAAAGCGATGGTTCGATATCCTCTTAGATTTAATCTTTCACTAAGGGCAGCCGCTTCTTTTTTGGAGCTGCAAAACATGAGTCCTTTGACTCTTTCTCCACTGTATCCATAGTAATTGGTTTGTTCGATAATGTAGTCGACTCTTTGGTTCGATGTAAGGTAGTTGAAATCTGTAAAATCGGTTTCGTTTCCGTTTGTTAAAAAGTCGGTAATGCCAAAATAGTGGAATGGACATAATAAGTTTTCTTCTAGAGCTTGTTGAAGACGAATTTCATAGGCAATATTATGGTCGAAGGCTGCATATACATCAAAGTCATCGGTTCTTTCTGGGCTTGCGCTCATTCCTAGCCAAAACTTTGGCTTAAAGTAGTCCATGATTTCTTGATAGCTTTTAGCTCCAATGCGATGTGCCTCATCAATGATGATGGTATCGAATGTATCAGGGGCAAAGTTTGAATACACTTCTTTTTTAGACATCGTTTGCATGGTTGCGAACAAGTAGTCTACATCTGTATCTTTACTATTTCCAGATAATAAACCGAATGTTTTGGATTCTCCAAATACATTTTTGTAGCTTTGAAGAGCTTGTTTGGCAATCTGCTCTCTATGAACTAGGAATAGGGCTCTTTTTGGATTTTGGTCTTGTAAGGCAAAGGCTGAGGCATATGTCTTACCTGTTCCTGTGGCTGAAATCAACAAACTCTTTGATTCATTCTCATTGCGAAGCTTTCTAAGATTGGAAATAAAGGCTTGCTGCATAGAATTTGGGATCAGTTGTTTAGAAGGTAATTTAATGTCTTCTTTTTGTTTCACCTTTTTGTATTCCTCATAATGCACTCTATATGCACCAATAAATGCATTGTAGGAATATGTATTTGGATGATTCCATAATTCTTCAAATTCATCTAACATTTCAGATACAAACTCACCGGATTTTGTGGATACAATTTTTGTATTCCATTCTCGATTTGTAGTAAGTGCTGTATTTGTCATATTACTAGAACCTATAAGGATCTTGTAGATTTCATCGGATTGAAAGATATATCCCTTGGTATGAAAACCATTCTTTGAGTCGGGTACTAGATACATTTTAAGTTCAATATTTGAAAATGTAGCGAGTTTATCTAAGGCTTTAGGATCACTAAATGCCAAATAGTCCGTTGTTAGAATCTTTCCATGGATGCCTTTATCTTCTAAAGTACGAAGCGTTTGAAGTAAGGGGGTGATACCTCCCATCGTAATGAAGGCTACACTGATTAAAAAGGAGTCGCAGTGTAATAATTCATCTTCAATGGTGCTTAGTACTTTTCTTCCATTTTTATAGTCGTTTGAAATAAATTGAGGTCGATATAATACGTTGGAAGATATATTTTTGTCTAAAAATGCGGTAGATAGGCCGCTTTGTATATTTTGATAGTTCATACCTAACATTATACCAGCATTAAAATGAAATCATAGATCGAAAAGGTTATAATATTTGGTGGAAAGAACATGGGTATGAATATGGAATTTATAAAGAACGATGCTTATTCTGGAGAACTGGATTATCGAGCTTTTGGGAGTATGTTGGATCATCCTCGCAGTGCTACAAATTTTATTGGTTAGAAGCTATTATGAATTTGATGCTGAAAAAATATCGTTTTTCATTTGACGAAATCTTTGATGAAATGATTGTGTCAGCTTGGTATACAGTAACACAGTATCATTTGTTTTTGGGTCCAATGATCGAAGGAGAAAGAAGAGATGCGATCAATCGTGCTATTGATGTGTTGATTGAAAATACGTCTTTAAATGAGAATTCTAAACCAGATGAAATTCGTAGTGTATTAAAAGAACAGAATCATTTGGTTTTGGAATATAAGCGAAAGTTGGCAAAGAATGTTCCCTATAAATTGTTGAGTAGTTTTTCGTTCGAACTTACTAAGGATAAAGGGGATGCGTATCGTATTGAATATATTCAAATATTGAATCAAGAAATTCATTTTCCCTATATTATTGAGAATGGGACGGGTATACATAAATATGTTGTTTTGCAGGAAGCTTGGATTCCTTTCTTAATGGATAATTATATGATCATTAAAAATTGGATTCAGTATAATAAGATTCAATTTCTTCAAATGATCAATCCGGGCGTGCCGGGAATTATTAATAAGTTGGATGATGAAAGGAATAATGTAAGACATTTAGAAAGAGTGCGTGATTTGTGGAATGCGCATATTGAAGTGTCAAATAAAGAAATTGTGGACATATATTCAGGTAATAAATTAGAACCCACATTTGATGTGGATCACTTCATTCCGTGGTCTTATGTAGCACATGATGAAATGTGGAATTTAATACCAAGCAATGCGAGCGCAAATTGTTCAAAGAGTAATCATTTGCCAGAGTGGGATATGTACTTTAATAAGATGGCGAATATGGAGTATGACTTATATAAGAGTGTTGTAGAATATGATTCAATTCATAAGCTATTTGAGAAGTGCTATGCCAAGAATCTTCAGTCTTTGTGGGCCTTAGAAGAATTGTATGTCAAAGGAAATACGGAATATGAGTTTAAACATAAATTAGAAGCGCATATGCATCCTTTGTATGAGGCGGCTAGAATGCAGGGGTATAGTGAATGGAAAATATAATAATTTCAAAAGAGTTTCTAGATTGGTATGACTATTATAATGATTGTAAAGAAAAGTATTCAAGTTTAGTAAATGATGTAGAGGATAAACTGATTTGTGGTAAATATAAAGATATTGAACTTCCTTTTTCAAATATGAATACCGCAAATTTAAATCGTGATATTTCAAGTCTTGAAAAGATTCATATGTTCATGATGCAAGGAAGTACATCGCAATTGGAAGTTGAAGTTGAATTAGTGAAAGAAAAGATGTTAGAGTCTTATTTAAATGTAAACTTTGGCATATTGTGCAATCCTTTGGCGAGTACTCTATATCGTATGATTTTAGATTCGAGTAGGATTAAGAAACATATTGAGGATGTTTCTAAACAATGTAAAGAAAATGATTTCTACATTTCTGTATTTATTCCTGTTTACTTAAGACATTTTTATGCATCTATTTGCGAAGAGTGTATTAAAGGATATAGTTCGTATGATTTTATGAAGTTAGTAAATTCTTTAATTGAAGAAGAAAAGTTTAGTGAAGCTTGTAGTCTTTGTCCCATCTATGAAGAAATTTATATTCAAGCTAATAAAAAGGGTCTACTTACAAAAGAATTAATACAGGTAATGCAGCAGTATGGTGTGGATGTACCTGTTTTTGATAAGAAGGAAACAAAGCAGCCGCAGGTACTTGCTTCTGTAAAGAAGAAAGAAACACCGCCTAAGATTGTGAAAAAGTCAAAATTAGATATAGAAACGCGTAAAAAGATTGTGGGGGATGGCGTTAAAAAAATCATGGATATGAGTGATGAAGAGCTTATATCTCGTTATGATGGTAAATCAGAGGATGAAATTAAGACAATGTTAAAGAATGATCCTCGTTTTGATTCTACCTTAATGGATAAAGCAATGTTTGAGTTTCTTAGTCTACTAACTTGTTTTAGTATTGAATTTGAGGAGGCATTTATTAATTGGATAACTGGTTTTATACTTAGAAGATTATATGAGATACATTTAAAGTTTTCGGTGAATAGCCCACCAAAAGTTCAAACAACAAAAAAACAATTTGATTATTCAAATAAGGGAAAAGTATTGCCTGGAGTTGATCTTAGTAAAAATGATCAAGGAATAGAAGTCATTCAACCAAATAATGAATCAAAGGGTAAGGGTGGAATTATTTTCTTGATTATTCTTGGGATTTTATTTGGATCTGGATATATATCTTTGAAAAAGGAAGAGGCAGAATGGGAAGCGCAAATGGAACAGTATCGTCTCGAGAGTAGGCGTCGTACGGAATTGAGTGAGTTTAAGGCTAGAGAAGAGAAACGTAAAAAGAAAGAAGGACAAGATTCGAATCCTTCATCTTATCCATCATCATCATCATCATCGTCATCATCTTCTTCTTATGATGAAGGAAGTGATGATGCATATTCTGGTGATTATGATGAGAATCGTTATGATAATGATGAAAGTTATCGTGATGGTGTGGATGATATGTTGGATGAACTGGGAGAATAAAGAAAAATACAGTGAAAGAATCGTTGAATATTTGTATACTTTAGAGTATACTACTCGTAAGTATACAAATATAAAGGATGTGATTTGATGTTAGGAAGAAAAGAAGAATTAAATCATTTGAATGAATTATATAATAGTGATTGTTTTGAATATTTAGTAATGTATGGTCGAAGAAGAGTTGGTAAAACAACGATTCTACAGGAATTTGCCGAACATTCGAACGCAATCTTTTTTCCTGCTCGAGAAAAAAATGATGCGCTAAACTTAGAGGACTTTTCTAAAGTGATTCAATATCATTTTGATAAGAATTTTATAGCTTCATTTATAAGTTGGGAGGATGCGTTCAATTATATTGGAGAGAAGGCTACAGAAAAAATTGCCGTGATAATTGATGAATTTCCTTATATTATTGATGAGAATCCTTCGGTAAAGTCAATATTGCAGCATGTGATTGACCATAATTGGAAAAAGAAGAATATCTTTTTAATTTTGTGTGGTTCTTCTGTAAGTATTATGGAAAGTGATGTTATGGGTAGAAAAAGTCCGCTTCATGATCGACAAACATCGACTTTAGAAATAAAGCCATTTGATTATCTAGAGAGTAGTGCATTTTTTCCAGAATATAGTAATGAAGATAAATTGTTGGCGTATGGAATATTGGGTGGGATTCCAAGATATTTAGAGGCTTTTGATCCCAATCTAACTATTGAAAAAAATATAGCGAATAAAATTATTCGTAATGGAGCTTATCTTTATGAAGAACCAGATAATTTATTGAAGGCGGAATTAAGAGAAACTAATGTGTATAGTAGTATATTAGCTGCCATTGCGAATGGAAGAAATAAAGTGGTTGATATTGCGGATTATATTCATGAGGAGCGTACAAAAGTATCTAAATATTTGATTACGCTACAAACACTTCGTTTGATTGAAAAGAGGATTCCTTGTGGTGATAAAGAAACGAGCAAGAAGTCGATTTATGTGATTAAGGATAATTTCTTTAAATTTTGGTTTCGCTATGAATTCACAAACAATTCTTACTATGCCATGTTAGGAGCAAATGATGCATCTAAGGAAATCATGGAGGATATAAGCAATCTAATGGGGGATGTGTTTGAGGATATTTGTAAAGAATATTTGATTCGTTTGGCTAAATGTAGAAAGCTTCCTTTCATACCTTATCATTTGGGGAAATGGTGGGGGACAAATCCAACTTTAAAAGCACAGGACGATGTAGATTTGCTTGCGTTGGATCGTACTGGTAAAAAAGGTGTTTTTGTGGAGTGCAAATTTACTTCCCAGCCAATGCCATATGATGAGTATGAAGATTTAGTAATGGCTACTCAAGCATTTCCAAATCTAGAAGAGAAATATTTGTGGTTTATTAGTAAGTCTGGCTATTCGGATTCAGTCATAAGACAAGCAAAAGAAGATGGAGCTGTATTACTAACGATTGATGATTTATTTGAATTTTAGGCATCTGTTTTATGCAGATGCTTTTTATTTTTGTTTAGAAAAAAATAGTATAATACCTCATGGAGTATGAGAAGTTTAAAAAGATCGTTAATTCAAAAATAATCACATACGAAGATTAGTATAGTAGCTTTTCGACTTATCAGAAGGATTTTGTCTTGTATATAAGACAAAAATATATGGATATTGTCTTATGAATAAGACAAAAAGACATAAATATTGTCTTACAGACAAGACAATATGTTTATATAATGCGGTAAAAGAAAGAGTTCTGCGTATGAATCGAGATATTTTAAAACAGATAATAGTAGATCAAAAGGAGATTGACTAAATTGTCGATCTCCATTATTTCTTCATAGAAATATATTCATAGCTAGGCGTGAAGTGCTGACTATCCTGTAGCTTGTAGTATTCCATAAAAATGCGTGACATGATGTTTGGAATTTGTGTTTCTGCAGGATGAGATAGAATAATCAAATATTGCATAGCACTATAACGTGTACATACATCCACCTTTCGAATGTTGTCTTGAATAGCTTCACCCATATGGTCAAGGGCTTCTTCGATTTCTTCAATATATGGAAGTGTATCTTGTACAGTTTCCATAGTAACCATGACTAGATAACAGTTCCATTGGTTTCGTGTCATCAATTGGTGTATGTATTCATATTGTCTTGTGAAATCGCGATATTCTAGGTGTAATGCGCCTGAATAGCTTCCACTTGTTTGTAGGGAGCTTGCGATTTGTTTCAGGTCTAAGCTTGTGTTGGCTGTGTTTCCATAATGGATTTGGTTGTACCAAGAATAGTTGTTCTTACCATTTTGTTTCACATAATACAAGGCTTTGTCGGCTTTTGAATAGGCATCCGCAAACGTATCGTTTCGAGTGCACATGAGCATGCCTGCAGAAAGGGCTGCAAAATGGGTTTCACTATCGTCTTTAATGATTTCTTTGAATTGTTCAATTACATTTGAAACTGTATTTTCGGCTTGTTCTGTATTCGCTTGTGGTAAGAACAGAAGGAATTCATCCCCTCCCATACGACATGCGATCTTAGGTATTGAAATGTCTAGCAATAGTTTTCCCAGGCTTTTTAGGGCTCGATCTCCAGCTTTATGTCCATAGACGTCATTGATTTTTTTAAGGTTATCCATATCCAAGAAAATCAGGCATCCATTTGTCTTTTGCATAGCGCTCGCAATGCGTTTTTGTCCTACATTACGAACAGGAAGGCCTGTAAGATAATCGATGTTTTTTGTTTCTTCCTGATCTTGCATGGTTGTCACAACATCGGAAATAAACTTATTGATTGTGCCTTCTTGAGATGGAAGTATTTCATGTTCTAAGTGAAATAAAGATCCGTTGTCCATTAATTTCAAGAAGACTTTTGTGATTTCAGGATCAAATTGCGTACCCGCATTCATTTGGATTTCATGATAAATTCGTCCATGACTTAATGCGTTACGATAGATTCTTCTTGAATTCATGGCATCGTAACTGTCGGCTAACGCAATTATACGTGCTTGTATTGGAATTTCATTTCCTTTAAGTCCATCTGGATAGCCAGTACCATCATAATGTTCATGGTGACTTCTTGTGACTTCATCGATATGCGGAATGATCGTTATATCTTTTAAGATGTCTTGTCCAATTGTAGTGTGTTGTTTGATTAAATTAAATTCTTCATTTGTTAATTTGCCAGGCTTATTTAAGATTTGGTCTGGAATACCAATCTTTCCAATGTCGTGTAAATAAGCACAGTTTTTAAGGTTTTGAATCTCTTCATTTGTCCAACCCATATTTTTCGCAATCAAGGCTGCATATTGGGCTACACGCCTTGAGTGTCCACGCGTATATTCATCTTTGGCTTCAATGGTAGTAGAAAGGGATTCCATCATTTGAAGTGTTATTTTTTTGTTTTCTTTCTTTTCAATTTCCAACTCCGTTTGATGGCGCTTTTCTTCTATAATTTGAATTTTTCGAATGGTACGAAAAATATTGGTGAAGAGCAATATAATCATGCCTATGCCAATAAAGATACCTGAAATAGTTGCGACAAAATAAACAGATACAGATTCAATAGCAACACAGACTAGGACTAGAAAGAGTCCAATCAATAGAATGTAGTCGGATTTAGTTTGTTTATTTTTGCGTATGTATTGCATCAAATGAATGAATACTAGGATAAACACAAAGACGAGTAGTAATTGTGCAATGGGCAATGTTTCAATGTAGTCTTTGACTTTTGTAAGATAGAGAATGGAAGAAACAATAAAGTTTAAAATGACGACATAACCAATATTTCGATAGAGCTTTTGGTGCTTGCCATTTTGAATGTTGTCCGCATAGAACAAGATGGGTAATGGACTCAGCATGATCATCACAAAGCATAAAGCAGCTAACGCGGATGCGTTAGGAACTAGGATTTGTCGAATTTTGGATTCTCCAAGCATCCAGACAGAGCCCATGAGCATACACCATCCGAAGTATTCCATGTCGAATGTTGTGTGGTAGACATGTTTTAGGGCTATGCCAAACAGGATGGATGTGATGCCGGTAAATAAGATAAAGAAGGCAATAAATGTGGATATTCCATAAGTATTGTATATATATTGCCAAATTTCGGCTTTATTACCACAATACACCTCATTGACAATGCCAGAATAATTTGAAGTGTAGGTTGTCAGTTCAATGCGTAATGTTTTTCCTGCATCTTTATAGGTTGTAGGACAAAAGATGTAGCGACTTGCTGAATTTTTACCAGCCATTCTTGTATCTTTTGTGGAATATTGTGTGCGCAATGAATTTCCTACATAGAACTGAATGTCCTGCAAAGAAGATCGAATCGCAAAAGACGTTTCATCATAGTCTTTAGGCAAGGTTGTTGTCAGGACCATGGTATGGCCTGGTTTTACTTCATAGGTTCCGGGAACCTTTATTTTTTGTTTTGTACCATCCTCTTTATTCCAGTAAAAGGAACCGGAATAGATTATGGATTTGGACGGATTGTTATAGTTTTGTTCGTTAGCACCAAATAATTGCATGAAACAAAACCATCCTAAAATCGCAATCATTAAGATGTAAAAGAAGTATTTCATTGTTTGAAAGTTAGATTTTTGTGTATGCATATTTGGATTCCTTCCCTTATAGTTAGCATAGTATTTTTACATAAAAAGTGTCAATAAAAAGTTGTTAACAAACCTAGAGAGTAGCCATAGAACGATGAGGAGGAGCATATGGTGCGCCAGTTCGGTGCAGTTGATTTAGTTGGGTGAAACTCCTAACCTGGT
>OGWX01001435.1_pt1 | contig 15885 bp, 19 predicted proteins | sample 1576151 | NCBI WGS metagenome assembly OGWX01 (sample SAMEA3541591, study PRJEB24748) | human gut metagenome | biome: human gut; feature: human-associated habitat; material: faeces | place: China | collected 2012
CAATATTAGAAAGCTGTAATGCAATTTCATCGGAAAACTAACCAGACAGCTTTTGTGATATAAAAGTGTACACGGGAAGATACCGGGATGTATAATATTTTAGAGAAAGTATTTTTTGGAGATACACTAGTATTAAAATTTCGGAACATCCAGTTTTGGAATGATTTAATAATCGGAGGAGTGAAATATATGTATGAGCAGGATTATATAATAAGAATGAATAATGAAGTTATAAGAACAATGGTGAAGTTATTATTAAACAAGGATACAGGTGTACCTGTAAATATTTCAGAGGGAACAATTAAAAGCGAAAACAAAAAAATGTTAGAAGCTGCAAACGGACAAAGTGGTATAGATAACATTAAGAAGATGGAAGAGGAGATATTAACGCTTGTAGATGCGGATAAAGAAGGAGCTTTAGAAAAAGCACTTGTATTCTATGGATATCTAAATGAACTGACGGAAGATGCATTATTGTCGAAGAATTATAGTCACGAAAAAATTAAAAAAGGACTGAAGATTATTGCAGAGCGTTATGGAATATTAAATGTTATTGATTTGATATACAGATAAAACTGTAAAACATACTTGACAAATATGACATAGCGGTAATATAATAAAACCAATCCATAAAACCTATCGAAATAATAGGAAATATAAGGATTGGCTTTATTTAGTTTAAAGAACGGAAGGGAGCGTGCAGGATAATGACAAAAGAAAAGCGAATGTGGGGACGAATGCGATGTTGTTGCGCTTGCGCGCATGAAAAATAAAAATTACAAAAACATACTAAACATAGTTGACAAATAGGAATTAAGGTAGTATAGTAAATTCATCAAGAAAACATACCGAAAAAGTAGGAAAGGTAGGAAGCAAAATGTCAAAGATTTATAAAGGAACATTAGGACTGATCGGAAATACACCACTGGTGGAAGTAGTAAACATAGAAAAAGAACTTGGTTTGGAAGCAACACTTCTTGTAAAGCTTGAGTACCTCAATCCGGCAGGAAGCGTCAAAGACAGAATTGCAAAAGCAATGATCGAAGATGCGGAAGAAAAAGGAATCTTAAAAGAAGGTTCTGTGATCATTGAACCAACATCCGGTAATACAGGAATCGGTCTTGCATCCATCGCAGCAGCAAAAGGATACAGGATCATCCTGACAATGCCAGAAACGATGAGTGTGGAAAGAAGAAACATCCTGAAAGCTTACGGCGCAGAGATCGTACTGACAGAAGGAGCCAAAGGAATGAAAGGTGCCATCGCAAAAGCAGATGAGCTTGCAAAAGAGATTCCAAACAGCTTCGTTCCGGGACAATTTGTAAACCCTGCTAACCCGGCAGCACATAAGAAGACAACAGGTCCTGAGATCTGGAATGACACAGACGGAGCAGTCGACATCGTGATCGCAGGTGTCGGAACAGGCGGAACACTTTCCGGAATTGGTGCTTATTTAAAAGAGAAGAAACCGGAAGTTCAGATCGTAGCTCTGGAACCAGCTTCTTCACCGGTTCTTTCCGAAGGAAAAGCAGGTCCGCATAAGATTCAGGGAATCGGAGCAGGATTCGTTCCAGAGACATTGGATACCAAGATCTACGACGAAATCTACAAAGCAGAAGCAGACGAAGCATTTGAGACAGCAAAACTTCTTGCTAAGAAAGAAGGAGTTCTGGTAGGTATTTCATCAGGAGCTGCACTTGCAGGAGCTATCGCACTTGCAAAACGTCCGGAGAACAAAGGTAAGACGATCGTAGCATTACTTCCGGATTCAGGTGACAGATATTATTCAACACCATTATTTACAGAATAAAAAGATATAGAATCCGAAACAGAACGGACAGTATCAACAAATAACGATAAAATTATGAAGAAAAAGGAGATCAACCCAATGAGCGAAAAAATCACAAGAGAGAATAGAGAGTTAAAATTTGAAACATTACAGTTACACGTAGGACAGGAAAGTCCGGATCCGGTTACAGATGCAAGAGCAGTGCCGATCTATCAGACATCTTCTTATGTATTCCGCAACAGTGATCATGCAGCAGCACGTTTTGGACTGGCAGATGCAGGTAACATTTACGGACGTCTTACAAACCCTACAGAAGACATTTTCGAAAAACGTATTGCAGCACTGGAGGGCGGAGTTGCAGCACTGGCAGTAGCATCCGGAGCAGCAGCAGTAACATATACGATCGAGAATCTCGCACAGAACGGAGATCATATCGTAGCAGCTAAGAATATTTACGGTGGATCATTTAACCTGTTAGAGCACACACTTCCACAGTACGGAATTACAACCACATTCGTTGACATCTTTGATTATGATGCAGTAGAAGCAGCAATCCAGGACAACACGAAAGCACTCTATATCGAGACACTTGGAAATCCAAACTCAGACGTTGTAGATATTGAGAAGATTGCAAATATCGCACATGCGCATAAGATTCCGCTCGTTGTAGATAATACATTTGCAACACCTTACCTTGTAAGACCGATCGAGTACGGTGCAGACATAGTCATCCACTCAGCAACAAAATTCATCGGTGGACACGGAACAACAATCGGCGGCGTCATCGTTGACAGCGGTAAATTCGACTGGGAAGCATCAGGAAAATTCGCTTCTCTTACAGAGCCAAACCCGAGCTACCATGGAATCAGCTTTACAAAAGCAGTAGGACCTGCAGCATTTGTTACAAAGATCCGTGCGATCCTTTTAAGAGATACAGGAGCAACCATTTCTCCGATCCATTCATTTATCTTCTTACAGGGACTCGAGACATTATCATTACGTGTAGAGCGTCATGTTGAGAATGCACTGAAAGTAGTAGATTACCTGAACAACCATCCACTGGTAGAGAAGGTTAACCATCCGGCTGTATCTGATGATCCGGAGCAGCAGGCATTATATAAGAAATATTTCCCAAATGGCGGAGGATCTATCTTCACATTTGAGATCAAAGGTGACGCACAGAAAGCAAAAGATTTCATCGATAATCTGGAACTCTTCTCACTGCTTGCTAATGTTGCAGATGTAAAATCTCTGGTTATCCATCCGGCAACAACAACACACAGCCAGTGCACAGAAGAAGAATTACTGGATCAGGGAATCAAGCCTAATACAATCCGTCTGTCAATCGGAACAGAGCACATTGATGACATTATCCAGGATCTGGATGAGGCATTCAAAGCCGTAGAATAAGAAATAATGAAGGAGTGTGGAGATATATATGAAACTTTCAATGAAAAGCAGATATGGTCTGAGAGCGTTGATCGACCTGGCCATCAATTCAAAAACTGAACAGGTGGCGCTCAACAGCATTGCAGAGCGGAACAAGATATCTCCACAGTATCTGGAACAGGTATTTGCAAGTCTTAGAAAAGCAGGAATTGTAAAGAGTATAAAAGGCTCCCAGGGCGGCTATTTCTTAAGCCGTCCGCCACAGGAGATTACCGTTTCTTCTATTATAGAAGCTTTGGAAGGTGACTACCGCATCGAAGATGAGGAACTTCCGAAAGAAGGAAAATATACCGGGAGTGTCAAAGCAATCCAGAAACTGGTGATCGACAGGGTAAATGACAGCGTGACAGAGATCCTCCAGTCAGTAACCTTGCATGATCTGGAGAAAGAGTATCAGGAATACATTGATTATGGACAGGATATGTATTATATATAATATCAGTTCACACAACAAAACATACTGTATTAGCGGGAAACCACTGGTACAGTATTCTTTTTTGTGGTAAACTTTTCTAGCGTATATTTGAAAGATAAATGTTTTTAAAACACATTTCAGTTCCTTGACAGACAGGTAAAAACGTCATATAATACCAGATAAATAACAAAACCTATCTGGTTAATAGGAATGGTTGCTGCATGAACAGCAACTCACAAAGAGAGGTTAAAAGATATGAAGACAATCACGATAGAAGAGTTATTACAATTAGATCAGGATACAATCACAGTGCTGGACGTCCGTCCTGCAGATGCATATACCAGAGGCTCTGTACCGGGAGCGGTCAGCATCCCGCTTGCAGAAGTAGAAGAACGTATGGAAGAACTTCCGAAAGAAAAGCCGGTGTATGTATTATGCCATACCGGTGAATGGAGTGTAGATGCTGTTTATGAACTGGAAGCAGCCGGATATGATGCGGCGAATATTGAAGGCGGATATCGTTCCTTTTTGAGAAAGAAACTAAGTGAGTTCGTACAGGATGAAAATACTACCGGAGAGAAGCAGAAAGAGATTGAACGCAGTATCATCAAGAAATTCCGCAAGGGAATCTGGAGAAAGTTCACGAAAGGAATCAGAGAATACGATCTGATCCAGGACGGAGATAAGATTGCAGTCTGTATTTCCGGTGGAAAAGATTCCATGCTGATGGCAAAGCTGTTTCAGGAACTGTTAAAACATGGCAAAGCGAATTTTGAATTAGTATTTCTGGTAATGAATCCGGGATACAATGAAGATAACTGGAAGATCATTCAGGATAACGCCAAAGTACTTGGAATTCCGCTTACGGTATTTGAGACACAGATATTTGATACGGTGGCAGATATTGACAAGAATCCATGTTACCTTTGCGCAAGAATGAGAAGAGGCTATCTGTACTCTCACGCAAAAGAACTGGGATGTAATAAGATTGCGCTCGGACATCATTTCGACGATGTGATTGAGACGATCCTTATGGGGATGTTCTACGGCGGAAAGGTGGAGACGATGATGCCGAAGCTCCATAGCCAGAATTTCGAGGGTATGGAGCTGATCAGACCAATGTATCTGATCAAGGAAGATGACATTATAGCATGGAGGGATTACAATCAGCTCAACTTCATCCAGTGCGCATGCAGATTCACAGAGAACTGTGTATCCTGTGGCGGCGGAAGAGGTTCCAAACGTGACGAGATGAAGGAACTGATCAAGGAATTCAGAAAACAGGGAGATATTATCGAAAAGAATATTTTCCGGAGTGTGCATAATGTCAACTTAAGAACGATTATCGGATACCACAAAGATGACATGGAATATAATTTCCTGGATGATTACAATGAAAGAGGTAAATAAATAGTGAATTACGGATTTGAGACACGATGTATACACGGAAACGGAACAGATGAAAAGACACATTCTTACGGTTCAGTAGCAGTACCGATCTACCAGGCAGCGACATTTGCCCATCCTGGTATTGGACAGTCTACCGGATATGACTATACGAGAGAGAGCAACCCGACAAGAACAGAGCTTGAGCATACGATGTCGGCACTGGAAGGTGCGGTAGATACTGTAGCATGCGCAAACGGTATGGCTGCGGTAGGTCTTTGTCTGGAGTTATTTGACCGCGGGGATCATATCCTTTGTACAGATGATCTGTATGGCGGTTCTGTCAGAATGTTTGAATCTGTTGGCGGGAAGAGAGGGTTGGAGTTCTCTTATGTAGATACTGCAGATGCAGATCTTGTAGAAGCAGGTATCCGGGAGAATACAAAAGCACTTTATATCGAGACACCGAGTAACCCGACCATGCGTGTCACAGATCTCAGAAAGATGAAAGAAATCGCAGATAAACATAATCTGAAGATTATTGTTGACAATACATTTCTTTCACCATTATTTCAAAGACCGATTGAACTGGGAGCAGATCTGGTTATCCACAGTGGGACAAAATTCCTTGGTGGACATAATGACACACTGGCAGGATTTCTGTGTTCGGCGGATGAAGAGACAGCGAAGAAGATCCGTTATATATATAAGACAGTCGGAAGCTGTCTTGCACCATTTGACAGCTATCTGATCTTGCGTGGAATTAAGACTTTGTCTGTAAGATTAAGAGCACAGCAGGATAATGCGATGAAGATTGCGAACTGGTTAAAAGGCCATGAAAAAGTAAAACAGGTCTATTATGTAGGATTGAAAGAGCATCCGGGGTATGGAGTAAATGCATCACAGGCAAGCGGATTCGGAAGTATGATTTCTTTTAAAGTAGACAGTGAAGCAACGGCAAGAAAGCTTCTGGAAAGTGTGAAACTGATCGCTTATGCAGAAAGTCTCGGAGGCGTAGAGTCACTGATCACTTACCCGATGCTTCAGACACATGGAGATCTGCCGGTAGAAGTAAGAGAGAAACTTGGAATCACAGAAGATTTCTTAAGATTGTCAGTTGGAATTGAAAATGCAGATGATCTAATCGCCGATCTTGAGCAGGCACTTGCGTAGGAGGATGCACAGATGAAGTTCGATTTTGATAAAGTAGTGGACAGACATGGAACAAAATGCCTGAAATATGATTTCGCAAAAGAAAGAGGGAGAAGTGATGATATGCTTCCGCTCTGGGTGGCAGATATGGATTTCCCGACAGCACCGGGAATCCAGAAAAGCTTAAGTGACGCAGTCGCACACGGAATCTACGGATACAGCGAAGGAAAAGATGATTACTTCCAGGCAGCAGCCGGATGGTATGAGAAGCATTTCGGATGGAAAGTAGAAAAAGAATGGCTGATCAAGACACCGGGCGTGGTGTTCGCACTTGCGATGGCAGTGAAGGCTTACACAGAAGAAGGAGATGCAGTGCTTTTGCAGCAGCCGGTTTATTATCCGTTCAGTGAAGTTATTACAGATAATCACAGACGCCTGATCAATAACCCGCTTCAGCAGATCGACGGACATTATGAGATCAACTTTGAAGAATTCGAGCAGAAGATCGTCGATGAAAATGTCAAATTATTCCTGATGTGCAGTCCGCACAATCCGGTCGGACGTGTCTGGAAAGAGTGGGAACTTCGTAAGATCGGAGATATCTGTCTGAAGCATAACGTACTGGTAGTCAGTGATGAGATCCACAGTGACTTTACATATGGAGACAATGTACACCATGTATTTGCAGCGCTGGATGAGAGATATGCTGCAATCACTACAACCTGTACTGCGCCAAGTAAGACATTTAACATTGCAGGACTTCAGATTTCCAATATCTGGATCTCGAACCCGGAACTTCGTGCAAGATTCCAGGCAGAAGTGACGGCTGCCGGATACAGCCAGGTGAACCTGATGGGACTGGTGGCATGCCAGGCAGCATATGAGACAGGAGAAGAATGGTTAAAAGAACTGAAGATCTATCTGGCAGAAAATCTGGATTATGTGCGTACATTCTTAAAAGAAGAACTGCCGGAGATCAAGCTGACAGAGCCGGAAGGGACTTACCTTCTGTGGCTGGATTTCAAGAGTCTCGGTATGAAAGAAGAGCAGTTAAAAGATCTGGTGGAGAACAAAGCGAAGCTGTGGCTCGACAGCGGGGCCATGTTCGGACCGGACGGAGAAGGATTTGAGCGTATAAATATTGCGTGTCCGCGAGAAATTTTAAAACAGGCATTGACACAACTGGCTGAATCAGTGCATGATAGATAAGTGAAAATACGTTAAAGAAGGGAATTTTTCATGAAGAATCCACTGCACTATCAATTTTCCGAGTATGACTGCGGACCGACAACTATGCAGAATGCAATCAGTTTTTTATTTGAGAGGGAGGAAATCCCGCCGGAGATATTACGAAATATCATGTTATATTGTCTGGACTGTTATAGTTCTGACGGCAATCCGGGTGAAAGCGGAACTTCCTGTGCGGCAATGATGTTCTTAAGTAACTGGCTGAACAGCATGGGAAATATTGACAAGCTGGCGGTTTCCAGCAAATATCTGTCCGGAAAGTCAGTCTATATCGGAAATGAAAGTTACGTGAACGATGCATTAAAACGCGGTGGTGCAGTTGTGTTGCGTCTGTATACAGATGAGTGGCATTATGTGTTGCTGACTGGAATAGATGGTAAAAATGTGCGGATGTTTGATCCTTATTACTGCGACCAGGAGTATGAACAGAAAGATATCATCAGAGTGTTGGATCAGCCTACATGTTGTAACCGGATCGTACCGTGGAAGTATTTTAATAAGACGGCACTTAACATGTATTCCCTTGGACCGTACGATGGGCGGGAAGCTGTTATTTTATTTAATGAAAAGACAAGACTTACGGAAGAAGAGACCATCGAATACTTTATTTAGAGGTGAAAGTCGGAAATGAACGAAGAGATCAAAAATGAAATCAAAAAACTGAAAAAGGAAAAAGATGCTGTAATCCTGGCACATTATTATGTAGATGGGGAAGTGCAGGAGATTGCAGACTATGTAGGAGACTCTTATTATCTTGCAGAGATTGCAACCAAAGTTCCGGAGAGCACGATTGTTTTCTGTGGAGTCTCTTTCATGGGAGAAAGTGCGAAGATCCTGAATCCAAAGAAGAGAGTCGTAATGGCAGACGGTCATGCAGACTGTCCGATGGCACACATGGTAGACGTAGATAAGATCAGGGAAGTGAGAAATGAATACCCGGATGTATCTGTAGTCTGTTATGTGAACTCAACCGCAGAGATCAAAGCAGAGTCAGACGTATGTGTAACATCGTCAAATGCACTGAAGATCGTGAAGAATCTTCCGAATAAAGATATCTTCTTTATCCCGGATGAGAATCTTGGTCGTTTCGTGGCAAGTCAGCTTCCGGAGAAGCACTTTATTTTTAATGATGGATTCTGCCATGTACATAAGAGTATTCACAAAGAAGAACTTCAGAAAGCCAAAGAAGCACATCCGGAAGCACTCGTACTGACTCATCCGGAATGTACAGGAGATATTTTGGAATTATCTGATTTTATTGGAAGTACTTCGCAGATTATCGATTATGCTACAAAATCAGAAAATAACACATTTATCATCTGCACAGAGATGGGAGTATTCTATGAATTGCATCAGAAAAATCCGGAGAAGAAATTCTATTCTGTAGGGCACAGACAGTTCTGCCCGAATATGAAGATGGTGCGTCTGGAAGGTGTGAAGGAAGCACTTGAGACCATGCAGCCGGAGGTCAATCTGGATGAGGAGATGCGCCAGAAAGCGGCACTTCCACTGGAGAAGATGCTGAAGCTGGCAGCGCAGTAAGCCAGGGGGACAGGTAAAGTGGCTTTTTTAGTGTCCCGGATGGCTCTAGTAAAAAAAGAAAATAATTAAGAGAAAGACTTCGTATCTGATGTAGGATGCGAAGTCTTTGTTAGTATATCAAAGTATATAAGAGAAGTTGTTAGTGGCAGATTCTGTAGATGAGTTATTAAAATCAATAAAACAATTAAAATGATGGTTTGGAAAGATGAAAAAACAATTATTTTAATTGTTTTTTGTTCACAAATAATAGAGGTTGTGATTTAATAAAGAAAAAGACGGGAATCATAAAACCAGAAGGTGAGATTGTGAAAGAAAGACTATTCATAAAACCAGAATATACAACAGCAAAGGAAATCAAGAAAATCCGGAAAGCAGAGATAAGATGAAACTGATACTGAAAGATCTGGGACTGCCATTTTACGATCCGATTATGATTATAGAGAAGACAGAAGGACGGATGGCGGAGGATGATTTTTGGATTCGTATAGAGAGGTAAATGAATGATAGAACTTTTTGGGCAGAACATCAGGACAAATAGGCGTCAGTCGTCAAAAGGGAATCAGTTAAAATGGGAGAATGATGGGATCTGGTACAAAGCCGATTATACAGGATATGAAGGACTGGCAGATTATAACTTTAGAGAGGTTGTTTCATAATTTTTTCGGAGAAAGTCTGTATAATGGAGAAGGTTCAGCCCAAAACAATATGTAATGCATTCGATGAACAATTAGATATTTCCGAATCTTTATATAAAATAAATTTAAAGTTCTGTTTTACAAAAAAAGATGTGACGGAATTGCTTGCAAATGCAGAAGAATATCCGGAAGAGATAAGACAACGTGTGGAAACGATTATATTTGCACAAATGAGAAAATATCCGTATTTGTTTTTGAAAACATAGAGGATTATAATAAATGGAGGCATATTACGAAAGAGAGGTAGTAATGAATGAAAATTGTAATTATTAACGGAAGTGCAAGAAAAGGCAACACATTAACAGCAATCCATGCATTTATGAAAGGAGCAGCTGAAAAGAATGAGATTGAAATCATTGCTCCGGACAAATTAAAGATTGCTCCATGCAAAGGATGCGGTGTCTGTCAATGCTATAAGGGATGTGTAGACCAGGATGATACCAATCCAACAATCAATAAGATTGCAGCTGCGGATATGATTCTGTTCACAACGCCGGTCTATTGGTGGGGAATGTCTGCACAGATGAAACAGATCATTGATAAATGTTACTGCAGAGGAATGCAGTTAAAGGAGAAAAAGATAGGAGTGATTGTCGTTGGTGGTTCTCCAACTGACAACATACAGTATGAACTGATCCGCAAACAGTTTGAATGCATGGCTTCGTATCTGTCTTGGGATGTATTATTCCAGAAATCTTATTATGCAAATGGAAAAGATGAACTTGTGAAAAATGTGGAAGCAATGGAAGAACTGGAAAATATTGGAAAAGAGATTTTATAGCTGATCAGAGCAGTGTATGATAGAAGGAGAAATGGAAGGTATGATAAATGAAAGAATCGAAATATGGAAAAAAGAGGAGTACCATTATCCGGCAGCACATGGTTTCATACCGGTGATGTTCAGCTATATCCATGAGGATGAAAAGAAGCATCCTGCAATGCTCATTGCGCCGGGTGGTGCGTACCGAGAAACATCCCCGTCGGAAGCACACCTGCCGGCAATGGAATTCTATCAGGCAGGCTACAATGTATTCGTTCTGGAATACACGGTAAACCAGCTGGATGAAGCACCACTGAAGCTGCAGCCATTAAATGACATGTCAAGAACCATCCGGATGATCCGTTCCCGGGCAGAAGAATACCATATCAAACCAGATCAGGTTGCAGTCTGCGGATTCTCGGCAGGAGCGCATCTGTGTGGGAGTCTTTGTGTACATAACAAGGATGTAGAAGATCCGGAAGAAGCATATCAGAATGTATCCAACCGCCCGGATGCAGCAATCCTGTCTTATCCGGTCATCACTTCAGGAAAATATGCACACAGAGATTCCTTTGTTGCACTGTTTGGAAAAGAGCCGTCAGAGCAGGAACTGGACTATATGTCGCTGGAAAATCATGTGACAAAAGATACACCGCCATGTTTCCTGTGGCAGACCGTAACAGATCAGACAGTTCCGGTGGAGAACAGTTATCTCTTTGCACAGGCTTGTGCACAGGCTGGTGTACCATTTGCACAGCATGTATTTTCAGAAGGAATCCATGGACTATCTGTGGCAACCGAAGAGTGGTTAGAGCAGAATATAGGGCAGGAAGAAGGAAAAAGATATACACAGGAACAGGTGCAGATGCTTGCAGAGGCAATCGAGGCCGGCGAGACTCCATTTCCAAAGGAAAAAGGAGAGGAACTTCTGGTGAAGTTCGGTATCGGACGTAAAAAGCCGGCAAGATGGACGGAAAAGCAGAAAGAGGGAATCCGCAAAACGCTGAAAGAAGTACAGAGCTGGACGCAGCTTGCAGAAGTGTGGATGGAGAAATATCTGAAAGTGGAATAGAGGAGAATAAAGGGTACAGGCATTTCAAAACAGTGTGGCAATCGAATCTATAAACTGGAAATTACTTGTAGTACTAAATTGATAATTGTATAATAGTGAGAAAAGAAGGAACAAGAAAATTGATATAGGATAAGAGATAAAATGGAGTTATACAATGGACGCCCGGAAGACACATCCGGACGAAAAGAAAAAGAAATAAAAGTTTACGATATACTGGACAGTCTGCATATCCCCTACATCAGAGCGGATCACGAAGCAGTCATGACAATGGAAGCCTGTGAAGAGATTGATAAAGCGCTGGGAATGGAGATCTGTAAGAATCTGTTCTTATGTAACCGGAAGAAAACGTCATATTATCTGCTTTTGATGCCAGGAAACAAAGCGCTCAAGACAAAAGAACTGTCACAGCAGATCCCGACCACGAGATTATCCTTTGCATCGGGAGAAGACATGGAAACATATCTGAATGTAACGCCGGGCTCAGCTACTGTCATGGGACTGATATTTGATCCGGAGAATAAAGTGCAGCTTCTGGTGGATGAGGAACTTCTGGAACAGGAAGAATTCGGATGTCATCCATGTGTGAACACTTCCAGTATCAAGATGAAGACAGCGGATGTATTTGATAAATTTCTGAAAGAAATCCATCATGATTATATTACGGTGAAGCTTTCGGATGGAAATGAACAGGAGTAATAAAAATGGATAAACAAGAACTGGCACTGGTGGTCATCGACCGCCTGAAAAAAGAATACCCGGATGCGGACTGTACGCTGGATTATGACGATGCGTGGAAACTGCTGGTCAGTGTACGTCTGGCAGCACAGTGCACGGATGCGAGAGTCAATGTAGTAGTAGAAAGCTTATATGCAAAGTACCCGGATGTCAATGCACTGGCAGAAGCCACACCGGAAGAGATCGAAGAAATTGTAAGACCATGCGGACTGGGCAAGAGTAAAGCGAGGGATATCAGTGCATGTATGCGCATGCTCCGTGATGAATATGATGGAAAAGTCCCGGATGATTTTAATAAATTGTTGAAACTTCCGGGAGTCGGAAGAAAGAGTGCGAACCTGATCATGGGGGATGTGTTCGGCAAACCGGCGATTGTTACGGATACGCATTGCATCAGACTCTGTAACCGGATCGGTCTGGTAGATGAAATCAAGGAACCGAAGAAAGTAGAGATGGAACTTTGGAAGATCATCCCGCCGGAAGAAGGCAGTGATTTCTGCCACAGGCTGGTATATCACGGAAGAGACGTCTGTACAGCGAGGACGAAGCCGCATTGTGAGAAATGCTGTCTGGCAGATATCTGTGGGAAACATATTTAAGTAAATGCATTTATGAAAATAAAGCTTGCGCAAGTAAAATGAAATTCATATAATAGTCTTAGAGACGAGGGAGTAGCATAGGAAATGTGTTACTCTCTTTTTTAGCAGGAAAGGATTGAGGATTATGGCAGACGTAGTAAGTATATTAGACGAATTACAAAACAAAGCATTAAAAGACGAAAAGTTAAAACAACAGCTCCTCGCAACCAGAACAGAAGCAGACCCGCTATCTGCCTTCTGCAAGACCTGCCGGAATCTTGGTTACGAATTATACGAAATGGAATTAATTGCGGCAGGAGAAGAATTCCATGCCGCAATGAAAAGAAGCACCAATGGCGGAGGGGAGAACTCGCCGATGATCGAGGCTGAAGATGATTTCTATGAATTGTTCTTCGCAAATCTTGAAGATCATTAACCAAGGATTTTCTTCATATCCTCTTCCACAGTACTGATCTTCTGAATATTATAATTCTCCACCAGTATCTTCCATACATTTTCAGAGACGAATGCAGGAAGTGTTGGACCAAGCAGGATATTTTTCACACCGAGAGATAATAGCGTAAGCAGGATACATACGGCCTTCTGTTCATACCAGGAAAGAACCAGGGTGAGCGGGAGGTCGTTTACGGTACAGTCAAAGACTTCTGCAAGTGCAAGAGCAACTTTAATAGCGCTATAAGCATCATTACATTGCCCCATGTCCAAGATCCTTGGAATACCGTCGATGGAACCAAGATCCAGGTCATTCAACCGGTATTTTCCGCAGGCAAGAGTCAGAATCAAGGTGTCCATAGGTGCAGCTTTGGCGAAATCCGTATAGTAGCTTCGTCCCGGAGCGGCACCGTCACATCCGCCGACCAGAAAGATATGGCGGATCTTGCCGGCCTTTATAAGTTCCACGATATGCCCGGCATTAGAAAGAACAGCATTGTGGGCGAATCCGGTTGTGACTGTAGACCCGCCGTTGATTCCGGTCATCGGATGATCTTCCGGATATCCCTTGCATTCCAGAGCTTTCTCAATAACCGGAGTGAAATCTTTGTCCTCTCCGATATGCACCAGATCCGGATATGACACGATGGAGGTGGTAAATACCCGGTCGCAGTAACTCTGACGGACCGGCATCAGACAGTTGGTAGTAAATAAAATAGGTGCCGGAATGTTGTGAAATTCCGACTGCTGACTCTGCCAGGCAGTTCCAAAGTTTCCTTTTAAATGAGAATATTTCTTTAATTCCGGATATCCATGTGCCGGAAGCATCTCACTGTGGGTGTAGATATTGATTCCTTTTCCTTCCGTCTGCTTTAATAACAGTTCCATATCATGAAGATCATGTCCGCTGACAACGATGAAAGGCCCCTTTTCGATGGTCAGTGGAACTTCTGTCGGTACCGGATTGCCATAAGTACCAGAGTTCGCATGATCCAGAAGCTCCATGCAGCGGAAATTGATCTCACCCGTTTTTAATACGAGAGCAAGTAATTCGTCACTGCTTTTTTCCGAACCGAGGGCTTCGAGTCCTTCATAAAAGAAATCAAGGACATTTCTGTCTACATAATCCAACGCATAAGCATGATAAGCGTAAGCAGCCATGCCGCGCAGTCCGAAAAGAATCAGAGACTTTAACGAGCGGATATCTTCCTGATCTTCCCAGATATGGTGGACATCATAATTCATGATATCCGGATAGATCCGGTCCTTTTCGACATTTACTTCACGAATGAGTTCGATAATCGTATCATTGAAAAAATTAACATTGGTAATCGTGGTGAATAACCCTTTTAAGATAAGTTCATCCGCATGTTCGAAAGAAGCATCCGGATTCAGGGCAAGCTTTTTACGCACGGCACGTGACAGGCCGATCAGCGCACCGGTAAGCTCATCCTGATAATTGGCGGTGTCACTTTTCTTTCCACAGACACCGGCACGCCCTTCACATCCGGAATTATGAGCGGTCTGCTGACACTGGAAACAAAACATTTCTTCCATAATAAATACCTTCCTTGTTATATATTTATGACAGAATTAGTATGTTCCCACTGAATAAAAAATATGCAGGGAAACTATCTCTGCATAGATTTAAAAGAATCGAAAAGTTCCATGTCATCGGCTTTCAACTTGACATTGGTACAATATTTTTTTCCTTCCGGTGTGGTCACATTGATCTCAATGATCGTTCCTTCCACCAACGCATCCTGTGATACTGCGCGTAAAAACATCGGAAATTTTGGGTGGTTGGCACGAAAACGATCCATACCTGATTTTATCTTCTGCATCATGGTGATCTGACGGAAATCCATGTGTTTGTCCTCCTTTATTTCAAAAACTGAAACAATTATACTGAAAAAGAATCGGAAAGTCAAAAGGATTTCTCCATGAAAGAGGGGATTGTAAAGATAGGATGAAAGATAGAGACAAATGTGATAAGATAGTAAAACATAGTGGGTGTGGGAAAGTCTGCGGATCAAAAAAGTAATGAGTAGAAAAGAAACGGACAAAAAAAGACAGAATGTAAGGAGTCGGGGCAGAATGAGTAAGGCAATCAAAGAAGCAGAAAAGATACTGAAACAATACTACGGCTATGATCATTTCCGGGAGGGACAGATCCCTGTGATAGAAGCGGTACTGGAAGGCAGGGATGTGCTTGGAATCATGCCGACCGGAGCGGGAAAGTCGGTATGTTATCAGGTGCCGGCACTTATGATGGAAGGAATTACGATTGTGATTTCGCCGCTGATTTCACTTATGAAGGATCAGGTGGGAACGCTGAACCAGATGGGTGTCCATGCAGCTTTCTTAAATAGTTCCCTGACTGCAGGACAGTATTACAAAGCACTGCAGCTTGCAAAGCAGGGAAGATACAAGATCATATACGTGGCACCGGAACGGTTGGAAACCGAGAGCTTTCTGGATTTTGCACTCTCTGAGCAGGTGCAGATATCTTTTGTAGCGGTAGATGAGGCGCACTGCGTATCGCAGTGGGGACAGGATTTCCGTCCGGGTTATCTCAAGATCCTGGATTTTCTGGACCGCCTGCCATACC
>OGWX01001477.1_pt1 | contig 15580 bp, 15 predicted proteins | sample 1576151 | NCBI WGS metagenome assembly OGWX01 (sample SAMEA3541591, study PRJEB24748) | human gut metagenome | biome: human gut; feature: human-associated habitat; material: faeces | place: China | collected 2012
AGATGTGGAAACCGTCGGAGACATAATTGAATACTTAAAAAACAAAGGTGTGGAGGATTAATTCCACACCTTTTACCTTGAATAGGATAAGGATCGTGAGTGTGCAAAACACGCAGCAATCCAGGACATTTACATTATAAAACAGGAGCGAAATATTATGAGCACAGTAAAAACAAGATTTGCACCAAGCCCTACCGGAAGAATGCACGTAGGAAACTTAAGAACGGCATTATATGCATATCTGATCGCAAAACATGAAGGCGGAAAGTTTATGCTGCGTATCGAGGATACCGACCAGGAACGTTTTATGGAAGGCGCACTTGATATTATCTACCGTACTCTGGCAAAGACGGGTCTGGTACATGATGAAGGTCCGGACAAAGATGGGGGTGTAGGCCCTTATGTACAGAGTGAGAGACAGGCACAGGGTCTGTACATGAAATATGCAAAAAAACTGATTGAGCAGGGAGACGCTTACTATTGTTTCTGTGATAAAGAACGTCTGGAAAGCCTGAAGACAGAAGTAGCAGGAAAAGAGATCACCGTGTATGACAAACACTGCCTGCACCTGTCCAAAGAAGAAATCGAGGCAAATCTGGCAGCAGGAAAACCATACGTTATCCGTATTAACATGCCAACCGAAGGAACCACAACTTTCCATGATGAGCTGTACGGAGATATCACAGTAGAAAATAACGAACTGGATGATATGATCCTGATCAAATCCGATGGATATCCGACCTACAACTTTGCAAATGTTGTCGATGATCATCTGATGGGAATTACCCATGTAGTAAGAGGAAACGAATATCTGTCCTCTGCACCAAAGTACAACCGTCTGTATGAGGCATTTGGATGGGAGATCCCAAAATACATTCACTGCCCGCTGATCACAAACGAAGATCATCAGAAGCTGTCCAAACGCTGCGGTCATTCTTCTTATGAAGATCTGCTGGATCAGGGATTTCTGACCGAAGCGATCGTAAACTTTGTGGCACTTCTGGGATGGAGTCCGTCTTCCGACAATGAGATTTTCTCTCTGGAAGAGCTGGTAAAAGAATTCGATTACCACAGAATCAGCAAGTCTCCTGCTGTCTTTGACATGGTAAAACTTCGTTGGATGAATGGCGAATACATGAAGAAGATGGACGATGAAAAATTCTATGAGATGGCATTGCCGTATCTGAAAGAAGTGATCACAAAAGATCTGGACTTCCACAAAATCGCTGCTATGGTAAAAACAAGAATCGAAGTATTTCCGGATATCAAAGATCATGTGGATTTCTTTGAAAAGGTACCGGAATATGAGACATCCATGTATGTGCATAAAAAGATGAAAACTAACGAAGAAACTTCTCTGCAGGTACTCAGGGAAGTACAGCCGTTACTGGAGGCACAGGAAGATTTCAGCAACGATGCACTGTTTGAGATGCTTTCTGCTTATGCAAAAGAGCATGGTTACAAAGTTGGTTATGTGATGTGGCCGATCCGTACCGCTCTTTCCGGAAAACAGATGACACCGGCAGGTGCCACAGAGATTCTGGAAGTGCTCGGAAAAGAAGAGAGTCTTGTAAGAATTCAGGCGGCTATTGCCAAACTGAAGTAACTATGCGGCAGGCAGTATCCCGCGAGGTGTTTTGGCATGGTTTTGCCAGAATCCTTCACAGTTACAAGCTGACAAAAGCAGCAGAATAATTCCTATATGGAGAGAAAGAATGGAGTTTAACAGGGAACAGCAGCAGGCAATGGAACACAAAGATGGTCCGATGCTTGTACTTGCCGGACCGGGATCCGGCAAAACGGAAGTTATTATCCGCCGTACCCGTAAACTGATTCAGGATTATCAGGTCGCTCCTTCATCTATCCTGGTGGTCACCTTTACCAAGGCGGCTGCAGGACAGATGAGGGAGCGATTTTTACACCTGTGCGGAGCGGAGAAAAGTCAGGTGACTTTTGGCACATTCCATGGAATCTTTTACGGTATTCTCCGGCAGGCGTACGGTATCACATCGGCAAATATCGCCGGTGAAGAAATAAAATATCAGATTTTACGACAGATTTTGCAGAATTCTTCTCTGCAGATGGAAGATGAAAATGACCTGCTGGAATCGCTGGCAAGAGAGATCAGCACAGTAAAAAACGGAAGGATCCCGTTGAGCCACTATTATTCGGCAAGCTGCCCGGATGAGCAGTTTCGGAAGATCTATGAGACATACGAAAAACGGCTGCACGGGAAACGACTGCTGGATTTTGATGATCTGCTGGTGTACTGCTATCAATTATTTCAGAAACATCCGGATATTTTGCAGGCATGGCAGAAAAAGTTCCGGTATATCCTGATTGATGAGTTTCAGGATGTCAACCAGCTGCAATATGATATTGTCCGGCTTCTGGCACTTCCGGAAAATAATCTGTTTCTGGTAGGTGACGATGACCAGTCGATCTATCGGTTCCGTGGAGCCAGACCGGAGATTATGCTGCAGATTCCGAAGGATTTTCCACAATTGAAGCAGGTGATCCTGAAACAGAATTACCGCTGTACCGGAGAAATTGTTGAGAAATCTCAGAATGTGATCCGCTGGAACGATGCGAGATATGAAAAACAGTTGTTTACGGAAAATGATAAGGGAAAACCGATCGAGATCCGGACATTTGAAAATGAGAGTGAGGAGACGACCTGGCTGTTAAAGCAGATTCAGAAGGATCTGGCGGAAGGGTGTGCGCACAAAGAGATTGCGATTCTATTCCGTACCAATCATAATTGCAGAATGACAGTGGAACGGCTGATGGAGTACAACATTCCGTTTACCATGAGGGATGTCCTGCCGAATCTGTATGAACACTGGCTGGCAAAAAATATGGTTGCTTATATGCGTCTGGCAATGGGCGGTCGGGAGAGAAAGGATTTTCTTGCCGTCATGAACCGTCCGAACCGATATCTGTCCAGGGAAGCATTTTATGAGAAAGAAGTGCCATTTGAGATTCTATATCAGTTTTACGAGGGAAAAGAATGGATGTGTGACCGGATCGAGAAGTTCGAGCATGATCTGAAAATGATGAAAAATATGGCACCGTTTGCAGCTATCAATTATATCCGGTATGGGATCGGCTATGACGAGTTCCTGAAAGAATATGCACAGTACAGGAAGATCAAAGTGGAAGAACTGTATGATCTTCTGCGGGAGATCCAGGAGAGCGCAAAAGGGTATAAAACATTTCAGGAATGGTTTGATTCCATGGATGCGTACAAAGAAAAACTCAAAGAACAGTCGGAGAAAGTGCGCCGGCAGGAGGGAATCGTTGTATCGACCCTGCATAGTGCCAAAGGACTGGAATTTGAGAGGGTGTATATTCTGGATGTCAACGAGGGCTGTATGCCATATCAGAAAGCGGTTCTTGATCCGGAGATCGAAGAAGAACGAAGAATGTTCTATGTCGGCATGACGAGAGCAAAGAAAGAACTGCATCTGTATGCAGTGGAGGAGAGGTTCGGAAAGAAGATGGAACCTTCCCGTTTTCTGGTGGAACTGGAAGAAGCACCGAAGCGTGGCAACGGAGGGCAGAAAAATGGAAAATAATGCAAATGAAGCACATATTTTTTGGGAGTCCCCGGATCAGCAGACAGAAGTCTGGATGAAACAGGTCAGTGGAAAAACACCGGAAGAAAAGAAAGAACAGTCCCGGTCGGGATATCGTCTGTTAGCAGAAATGATAAAAACAAGATATGCATATGATCTGGAGAAAGAGACCGATTCGGTAATGCGAACAGAGACGGGAAAACCATATCTACGTCTGCATCCTGAACTTTTTTTCAATATCAGCCATTCGGGAGAATGGATCGCCTGTGCGCTGGCAAATGTCCCGGTGGGAATTGATATTCAGTATCACAGAGAAATAAAACTGGAACAGACAGCCAGAAAAATCTGTACTCCGCAAGAGTGGAAACTTTTTGTGCAGGCAGATACGGAAAAAGAAAAAAAGAATATTCTGTTTCAGATCTGGACAAAAAAAGAAAGCTATCTGAAATTTACCGGGGATGGAATCCGCAGGGAGTTGTGCGAGATTTCTTACGAGGAATGCAGCTTTTACCAGTTGACGATGCCGGATGAGTATTCCGGTACGATTTGCGTGGGGAAATAGTTCTATTTACAGTCTGTCCACATATAGTAAATGTAAGAGGTGATGTACATGAAACGGGAGGAAGTTATCCGTCTGTTTCCGGAGCGTATCCGAAAAATCTTACAGCAGGCGTACTGGAATCCACAGGGGTTACAGGAGATTCGTCTTCGGGCAGGGAAACCGTTGATCTTATGGCAGGACGGACAGGAATATTTTGTGGCAGAACAGGGATTTCTGACGAGACATAGGGAACAGGCATGTATCGTATCACAGGAAGACATCCGAGGAACCATGGAGACGGTAGGGACATATTCCCTCTATGCTTATGAAGAGGAATTAAAACAGGGATTTTTGACGATACAGGGCGGGCATCGGGTTGGTGTGGCGGGAAAAGCGATCATGGAAGAGCAGAAGGTAAAAGGACTTTCCCAGATTTCCTGCATCAATATCCGGTTCGCACACCAGATTACCGGTTGTGCGGATATGGTGATTCCGTATGTGACGGAAGATGGAAAATTGTGTCATACACTCATTATTTCCCCACCGGGCTGTGGGAAAACAACATTGCTGCGGGATCTGGTACGACAGATTTCTGATGGCTGGGAGACCTTTCCGGGCAATACGGTAGGCGTGGTGGATGAACGGTCAGAGATTGGTGGCAGTTATCAGGGAATTCCGCAAAACGATGTGGGAATCCGTACCGATGTGCTGGACTGTTGCAGCAAGGCGGAAGGGATGGTCATGCTGCTTCGCTCAATGACTCCGCAGGTGATCGCCGTGGATGAGATCGGCAATTATGAAGATATCCGTGCCATCGAGATGACACTAAACAGCGGGTGCAAACTTCTGGCAACGGTTCACGGAAGTTCGATCGATGAGATCCGGAAAAAACCGCTGCTGGAACGACTGATAAAAGAACATGTTTTTGAGCGATATATCATCCTGCAAAAAGAAACGGCAGGAAAGATCGGAAAAGTCCGGGAAATCTATGATGAACGGGGAACCTGCCTGTACCAGAGGCAGAGATCTGTGTGTTAAAGGTCAGCGGTGCTCTGCTGGTATTTTTCGCCGGCTGGGGCATGGGAAACTGGAGAAGCAGACAGTATCAGCAGCGGATCAAAGACTTGCAGATATTACAGTTGATCATCAGCTGCCTGATCGGTGAAATTTCCTATGCGAGAAATACACTGCCGGAAGCATTTTCCAGGATCAGCGAGAAAGTGGCGTCCCCCTTTCGGGAATATCTGCAATCTGTTGCGAAACGGCTGAAAGAGCAGACCGGCGAAACCTTTGTACGGATCCTGAAAGAGCAGGAGCAGACGGTGCGGGAAAAAACCAGTCTCCGGGAAGAAGACTGGGACCTGTTTTTACAGACCCTCGGGCATCTTGGATATCTGGATGCAAAGATGCAGATACAGCTTCTTGAGAGCGGAAAGACAGAACTTGCAATGCGGGAAGAAAAACTGCGGCATCAGCTGCCGGAACAGAAAAGAGTGTGGCAAAGCCTCGGGATCCTGGGGGGAGCCTTTCTGGTGGTGATCCTTATCTGAGACGGGAGGCGGTTGTGGAAGTCGGGATTATATTTAAAATCGGTGCAGTGGGGATTCTGGTATCCGTCCTGAGCCTTGTGTTAAAACACAGCGGGCGGGAAGATCAGGCATTTTTAACCAGTCTTGCCGGGCTTGTGCTGGTATTGTTTTGGGTACTCCCCTATATTTATGATCTTTTTGAAACCGTAAAAAAATTATTTGCCCTGTAGGCAGGCGGGGAGGATGGCGATATGGAAATTATCCGGATTGGTGCGGCGGGTATCGCCTGTGTACTGGCTGCGATCTTTATGAAAACAGCAAAGCCGGAATACTCGGTTTATCTGACAATGGCGGCCGGACTCTTTATTCTGGCATTTGCGGTGGGAAAGTTCAGTTATCTGTATGGATCCCTGAAAAAAATACAACAATATGTACCTGTAGATACTACATATATGAATATCCTTATGAAAATGATCGGTATCACCTATATCGGTCAGTTCTCGGCAGGAATCTGTAAGGATGCGGGCTATTCCGCAGTAGCGGGACAGATCGAGATCTACGAACGCCTGGCAGTACTGGCGATCAGTATGCCGATTCTTACCGCACTGCTGGAGACGATCCATGGGTTTCTGGGATAGGAAAAAGAGTGGGAAAATACTGAAAATGGCAGTCTTCAGTCTGTTCCTGCTCTTTTTTTGTACCCGGATCTGTGTGTATGCTGCAGAAAATCAGGACTTTTCACGAGAGGAAGAAGCACTGGGAGAACTGGATCTGAAAGAGGTGGAGATGGCGGTGGATCAGCTCCTGGAAGAAAAGCAGAGTATGCGAGGGATGATCCGGGACATCCTGAAAAGCGGACAGGCATTTTCCTCTGAGCAATGGAAAGCAGTGATCCAACAGGGCGTGTGGGATGCCATGGGAATCCAAAAAGAAACCTGCGTGCACATTCTGGTGCTGGTGCTTCTGTCAGCAGTGTTCTGTCATCTGTCAGGGGTTTTTCAGAACAATCAGATCGGAGATATTTCTTTTTATATGATATATCTGTTGTTATTTTTACTGCTTCTGCAGGCATTTGATGAGATGACCGGTCAGATGGAAAGACTGCTTGAGGGTGTGGCGGTATTTATGAAAGCATTGCTTCCGGCGTATTATATTGCGCTGACCGGGGCATGCGGTGTGGCAACTGCGACAGCATTTTACCAGATGATTCTGATTCTGATTTTTCTCACAGAGAAGATCCTGTTACTTTTTCTTCTTCCGGCGATCCGGATGTATCTGGTGCTGGAACTGATCAATTTCCTTACAAAAGAAGAATTCTTATCAAAAATGACCGAACTTTTAAAGAACGGAATCCTCTGGGCATTGAAATCCATGATCGGCGTGATCGTGGGAATCCAGCTGATCCAGCGTATGATCTCACCGGCTGTTGATACCTTGAAGCGATCAGTAATCGGCAGGACAGCCGGAGCGATTCCCGGAGTGGGGAACCTGTTTTCCGGGGTTACGGAAGTAGTACTCGGATCGGCAGTGCTGATTAAAAACGGTCTTGGTGCAGCGGCGATCGTGATCCTTCTGCTGGCGGGTGCAGCGCCTCTTTGCCGAATGGGAATCAGCGCACTTGCCTATCAGTTTCTGGCTGCTGTGGTGCAGCCGGTGACGGACAAGCGGATGGTAGGGTGCATCCACACGATGGGAGAGAGTCTTGGGCTGCTGGTGAGGCTTCTGCTGACCATGGAGATTCTGTTTTTGCTGACCATAGCGATTCTGGCAGGTTCCCTGCAATAAAAAGGGAATTACAAAAAGACGGAGGGAGGAACAACATTGGAATGGCTTGCCCGGTGGGTGCGCAATCTGGCGTTTTATTTTATTTTCCTTTCAGTACTGATGAACGTGATCCCACAGGGAGAAGAACGAAAATATATCCGTTTTTTTATGGGACTTTTGCTGATATTGGTATTGATCCAACCGTTATTGACCGCCGGACAACTGGAACAGATACTCTCCTGGGAGACGCTTTCGGAAGGAATCCGGCAGGAATATGAGGACTTTTCAATGGAGAAAAAATATCTGGAACAGGAAGGAAAGGATTATGTACAGAAAACCTGCCAGAAAGAGATGGAAAGACAGATAAAAACACTGCTGGAGCAGCTGTCTTACGAGAGCACTGAAGTAAGGGTGGACTTTTTTAACGGGGAGGAACTGGATGTGAAAGAGATCCGTTGTGTGATCCGGCGTGCGGACGGGAATCCCCCCGGAGAAGGTGAGCCTGACCAGGTAAAAAGAAAACTTGCACAAGTCTATAATCTTCCGGAAGGGAATATAAATATAAAGATACAGGAGTAGACTATGAAGGAGAGAGTGTTTGCAGCAGTCAGGGAGATGAAACGGGAGCAGTGGCTGATCTGTGGGCTGGCAGGTCTTTTACTTCTTGTGATTGCCGCTCCTGTAAAACAAAAGGAGCAAAAAAAGACACAGGAAAAGACAACAGTTTCGCAGACACAGGAGCAGACCGACGATCAGATCCGGCAGTCTTATGAAAAACAGCTGGAGAGCGTGCTGTCGCAGGTAGAAGGTGTGGGTGCAGTACAGGTGGCGGTGGCGATGGAATCTACCGGGAAGAAACAGGTGGAAAAAGACAGTCCGGAGGATACCAGTACTTCCAGTGAAAAAGGAGATTCCGGGACGCAGCGGAGCAGTCAGACGGTAACCACGGGGGAAACTACAGTGTACGAGGATACCGGAGACGGGGGACAGACACCCTATATATCCTCAAGTACCTATCCGGAGATCCGCGGCGTGATCGTCGTGGCACAGGGAGGCGGCAACCCGGTGATCGTACAACAGATCCAGGAGGCGGTGATAGCATTGTTTCACGTCGAAGCCCACGAAATCAAAGTGTTAAAAATGAAATGAGACCCGTCAAAATGAATAAAAAGGAGAGCAGCAGTGAAAAAAATATTTAAAAAGAATCAGATCATTATCACGGCTCTGGCAGTAATGATTGCTGCAGCAGGCTATATCAGCTATTCCGATGCACAATTAAAAGGGAAAAAAGATAAGACTGCAAAGACCGAGACCTCCAGTGAGACGGAAGCTTCGGTCAATATGGATCAGGTTCTGCAGGATATGGAAAATCTGGATCTTGATGTTACGGATGAGACCGGTGCGGCGACTGCCGGCGATGGTACAGATGCCACGGCTTCCGGTGAAGAATCATCCGGCACAGAATCACAGCCCCAGGAGACACCGGGGGAGGCTGTTCTGACAGGTGCTTCTACATATATGGCCCAGGCGCGTATCGAACGGGAACAGATTCGCTCCCAGAATAAAGAATCTCTGTTATCGATCATCAACAACGAAGCCCTTTCCGAGACAGAAAAAGAAAGTGCAATCGCCAGTATGGTAAATATGACTGATCTTGTGGAGAAAGAAGCTGCGGCAGAACTGCTTCTCGAAGCGAAAGGATTTCCTGATGTGGTTGTGAATCTGACCGGAGAGACAGCAGATATTGTAGTACCGGATACCAAGGTGGACGATGCCAGCAGAGCGCAGATCGAGGATATCGTAAAACGGAAAACCGGTATTGCGGCAGAAAATATTGTGATCACGCCGATGAGCAGCCAGCCGGAAGACGGAACACAGGAAAATCAGTAAAAGGATCTGCTTGTAAATTAAAATAAAGGGTGCTACGATGGATAGAGAATACAAAAAACGGTGATGTATACAAATGAATGAACAACAACATCTGGAAGAAGTAATCGGACGTTTTCTGCAAAACACTCGGGAAAACGAAGAAATATCAAAAGAGGAAGCAATCTATCTGAAACGCAGGATCCGCCCCGCCATGGAATATCTGATCGTACAGGAAAATATCGATGGAATGAAAAAAATGGAAGACAGGGGATGGTTTGGAGAGCAGGAACTGAACGGTTTTCTGACCAGGGCGGGAGAACTGAAAAAATGGGATGCCTTCCGTGTATTGCTGGCGTGGAAGAACCATATTTCAACAAAAGAAAAATCTCCGAATACAGCGACGAAACAGGAGCTGCTCACCGGCCTGATGAAACACTGCAAAAATGAGTTATGCTGGCGGTATCCGGAGCTTGGCAGGGCGCTGCTGGAGCTCCGGGTGCAGCCGGATGAGCAGGTAACCGCTATGAGGACAGACGGGGAGAGCCTGTATGTGAATCCGGAGTATCTGATACACTGTTTCGGAGAGAATCCGGAGAACGTATATGAAGAATATCTCCGGTTGATTCGTCAGTGCATCGAGATGCCGGAAAGCTTCGGAAAAGAGACAGAGAAACAGAAAGCAATCTGTAAAAAATGGAAAGAGATCGCAAAAGAACTTGCGATTACCTATGGCGCAGGAGGAAAACGAAGAGGCGAGAATCGTGGTGGTCAGAAAGAAGAACTTTCCGAAATTGAGAAAGGAAAATATGACTACCGACGGTTTTTACGCCGTTTTACTGTTACAAGAGAGGAGATGAAACTGGATCAGGATGCCTTTGACCCGGTTGCTTATTATTATGGGATGGAACGGTATGGAAATCTTCCCATGATAGAGCCTCTCGAAACCCGGGAGGGGAACCGGCTGGAGGAACTGGCAATTGCCATTGACACCTCCGGGTCCTGTAAAAAAGAAACTGTAGCCCGTTTCCTTGGAGAGACCAGAAGGATTCTGGAAGAAAAGGAAAATTTTTTCGAGAACTGGAAAGTATGCCTGATCCAGTGTGACAGTTTTATTCAGGAAAAAGTGATGATCCATTCCGCAAAAGAATGGGAAACGTACCGGGAACAGCTGGTGATCCACGGAAGAGGAGGAACCGATTTTCGCCCGGTGTTCGAGGAAGTAGAACGGATGCGGGAGAAAAGAGAATTCAGCGACCTGAAAGCACTGATTTATTTCACCGACGGTGACGGGATCTATCCGGAGAAGAAGCCGGATTATGAGACGGCATTTGTATTTGTAAAAAAGAGTGAGAAGATGGATCGGGTACCGGGATGGGCAAAAAAACTGCTGGTGACAGAACAATAATACAGGGGAAAGAGAAAACGGATGAATATCAAAGAAGCAAAAGAAACGATACAATATACGCTGCAGGCGTATTTTCAGAAAGATGAAAGCGGGTATCCACTGGTTCCGTTGCGTCAGCAAAGGCCGATTCTGCTGATTGGACCTCCGGGAATCGGAAAGACAGCAATCATGGAACAGATCGCCGGAGAATGTGGGGCAGGGCTGGTAGCATATACGATGACCCATCATACAAGACAGAGCGCCATGGGACTTCCGAAAATCGTGGAGCGTACATTTGCTGATGTACAGGTCAGTGTGACGGAATATACGATGAGTGAGATCATCGCTTCCATCTATATGAGCATGGAACGGACCGGAAAAAAGAGAGGAATTTTATTCCTGGATGAGATCAACTGTGTCTCAGAGACACTTGCTCCGGTGATGTTGCAGCTTCTACAGGATAAAACGTTTGGAAACCAGAAGCTTCCACCGGACTGGCTGATCGTAGCGGCAGGCAATCCGCCGGAATACAACAAATCTGTGCGCGAATTTGACATCGCGACGCTGGATCGTGTCCGAAAGATCGTGCTGGAGCCGGATTTCGATGTCTGGATGGAATATGCATTGTTCCATCAGGTACACGGCAGTATCCGGTCGTATCTGGAAGCACACAGAGATCGTTTCTATCGGATCCGTCAGGAGGACGAAAAAAAACAGTTTGTGACGGCACGGGGATGGGAAGATCTGTCTGCAGTGCTGAAAAGTTATGAAAAAATGGGATTTCCGGTAGAAAAAATGCTGGTGGAGCAGTATCTTCAGGAAGAAAAGACAGCAGCCGAATTTTTTTCGTATTATCAGATTTATCGGAAGTACGGACAGGATTACCGGATCAGACAGGTTCTGGACGGAAGCCTTTCGGATGCGGAACGGGAGACGATCACCCGGATGGCACAGGAGGGAACACCACAGGAGCGCAGTATGGTACTGGCGTTTCTGCTGGCTGTGCTGGATCAGAACATCGAACAGTTTTTCAGGGAAAGTCAGATACAGAAAGTGCTGACAGAAAGTTGTAGACAGCTCGGTATTTTCCGGGAGAATGATGCAGAAAAGACATTCGGAGACTGGATCGAGAGCAGAGAAAAAAGTTTGCAGATCCGCACAGAACGGGAACTGATCCGAAGAGAAGAGAGGCAGACCGAAGAGGCGGTGTTGAAGATACTGTGGAAGATTGACCAGCAGGCAAAAGCAGACCATGAGAGCGGGCAGGAAGCACTGAACCGACGGCTGGAACAGGTCTGTGAGGAAGAAACAAAGCGGTGTGACGAACAGCAGGAGCGCATCTCGCTGAATCTGGAACGGGGATTTGCATTTCTGGAAGAAAGTTATGGTACAGGGGCAGAGCTGACGTTATTCGCAGCGAATCTCACAAGGAATGACCGGATCCGGAAGTTTCTCGGAACCTATGGCTGCCCGGCTTATACCAGATATGAACAACAGCTGCTCGGCGGAGAAAAATTGCTGAAAAACAGATGCAGGGATATGGAAGAAAGGTCAAAGAACGGGAATTGACAGAAAGATTGCAGGACGTATAATGAGTAATAGAGCGTGTAACTGTTCCATAGGTAATCATTGTGAAGGTACTGAACGGTTACTAAAATTTTTAAATGCAGAATAAAGAATGTGCCTTGTCAGGTACAAGTAAGACAATAGAGAAAGAGTCAGGAGGACACAACACTATGATTTGCAAAAAGATTGATATCAGCGTAGACAGTTATCAGGAAACCGCAGCATTATATACCTATTTTCTGGACAACTCTCCGGAGATGATTCCGGACAGAAAACGTCCGCTCGTTCTGATCTGCCCGGGCGGCGGCTATGAGATGACATCCGACCGGGAGGCAGAACCGGTGGCGATTCAGTATATCGCAAAGGGATATCAGGCGGCGATCCTTCGTTACAGCGTGAAACCGGCAAAATATCCGCTGGCACTTTTGCAGCTGGCGAAAGCAGTGGCACATCTGAGAGAATATGCGGACGAATACCATATAGATACGGAAAAAATAGTGGTACAGGGATTTTCCGCCGGCGGTCATCTGGCATGCAGCCTTGGAGTTTTCTGGAAGAAACCGTTTCTTTCCGAAACACTTGGCGTGTCCGCAGAACAGATCCGGCCAAACGGAATGATCCTGTGCTACCCGGTTATCACTTCCGGGGAATATGCCCACAGAGGTTCTTTTGAAGCATTGCTTGGAGAAGATGCTTACGATCCGGAAAAACGGAAAGAACAGTCGTTGGAACTTCAGGTGACAAAGGATACCCCTCCGACTTTTTTATGGCATACAGAACCGGACGACTGTGTTCCGGTGGAAAATTCGCTGTTCTTCTTTGAAGCATTACATAAAAATAAGATACCGGTGGAAATGCATATCTACCCGGCAGGCGGTCATGGTCTGAGTCTCGCAAACGAAGAAACAAAACGCCAGGACGGCAGCGGCATCCAACCAGAGTGCCAGAGCTGGATGGAACTGGCTTGCGGATGGATGTCATGGTTGTAAAAAGTGGGAGTAATTGTGCAGTGAAATTAAAGAATGTATTGATTGTTGTAAAAGATATAGAAAAAGCAAAAAAATTTTATCACGATCTGTTCGGTCTGGACGTAGTGCTGGATCAGGAAGGAAACGTGATTTTGACCGAGGGACTGGTGCTTCAGGATGAAGCAATATGGAAAAAATATCTTGGTAAAGAGTATGATAATTTATTCTGTGTGGATATCGTCTGTCACGGAGTGCCAAGTAAAAAAGTATGGGACGCATATCTGCGCTGGCAAGAGCAGAAAAACCATTCTAAAATTGCAAGCGTAGACTTTCGTAATAAAAAAGATTTTGGATGGCATGACCATGTGGAAACGCTTCATTTTGAAAATGGAAAGTTTACAAGCAGCAGGGTATTCAAAGAGCTCTTCTATGGACATACAATATTACGGCCAAGTTGCTATGAATGCCCTTATAAGTCTGTGATGCATCCCGGTGATATTACAATTGCAGACTACTGGGGTATCGAAAAAGCAGCACCTGAATTTGATGATAACAAAGGTGTTTCGCTGGTGCTGGTAAATAATGAAGCTGGTGAAAGGGCTTTTGAAAAAGTAAAAGAGATGCTGATTTGGAAGCCGACAAAGCTGGAAGATAGTTTGCAGCCGCCTCTTAAAGCTCCATTTCCGAAACCGGAAAATAGAGAGCAGTTCTGGAGAGATTTTGAAAATAAGCCGTTTGAGTATGTAGCAAAGAAATATGGTGGCATCGGGTTAAAAAATGATATAAAAAAATTCTTAGGAAGAATTAAAAGAAAAATCAAAAAGTTGGTGGTAAAAGGTGGAAAGAGAAATTCCAGTACTATATAAAAGAAAAGAAGAATGCTGCGGTTGTACAGCCTGTTATGCTATTTGTCCGAAAGAAGCTATTTCAATGGTAGAGGATGAAGAGGGATTTGAGTATCCGCAGATTGATGAAAGCAAGTGTGTGCGGTGCTATCAATGTTTGAAAGTCTGTCCGATAAAAGCAGCACGAGCATAGGAAGGAGAGATTATGAAAACAACATTACTTATCATGGCAGCTGGTATCGGCAGCCGCTTCGGAACGGGAATTAAGCAGTTGGAGCCAGTGGATGATGCTGGACATATCATTATGGACTACTCAATCCATGATGCGATTGAGGCAGGTTTTAACCATGTAGTGTTTATCATCCGCAAGGATATCGAGAAAGAGTTTAAAGAGGTTATTGGGGATCGCATTGCCTCCATTTGCTCTTCTCATAACGTAACAGTAGACTACGCTTTCCAGGATATCAACGATATTCCGGGAGAACTTCCGGAAGGCCGTACAAAGCCGTGGGGAACCGGTCAGGCTGTGCTTGCAGCGAAGGACGTAATTAAAACTCCGTTCATCGTGATCAATGCAGATGATTACTATGGCAAGGAAGGCTTCAAGGCTGTCCATGAGTATCTAGTGAATGGCGGCAAGTCCTGCATGGCTGGTTTCGTTCTGAAGAACACTCTGTCAGATAACGGTGGTGTGACTCGTGGTATCTGCAAGATGGATGAGAATGGAAACTTGACTGAGGTTGTGGAGACCAAGAACATCGTGAAGACCACAGATGGAGCAGAAGCAGACGGTGTGGCTGTTGATGTAAATTCTCTGGTTTCTATGAACATGTGGGGATTGACACCAGATTTCTTGGATGTGCTGGAGGAGGGCTTCAAGGAGTTCTTTGAGAAAGAAGTACCGTGCAACCCTCTAAAAGCAGAATATCTGATTCCTATCTTCATCGGTGAACTGCTGGAGCGGGGCAAGATGGCTGTGAAGGTTCTGAAAACGAACGATACCTGGTACGGAATGACCTATCATGAAGATGTCGCAGCAGTAAAGGGCAGTTTCAAGGAGATGCTGGAGAACGGCGTGTATAAGGCCGACCTGTTCAGTGATCTGTAAACAGCGATGAAAGAAACGATTGATTTACTCGGAAAGATCCTCACAAACATCCTGACAGCTCTCTATGAGCCGTTTGGATTCTCGCTCTTGCTTTCTTTCCTCGCCATGTTTTTCTATCTTTATGCTTATGAGCCAATACATGCTGACAAAGGTTGGAAAAATGCCATAGTGACCTGGTATCAGAAGTTCAAAGAGAGCGTGTTCTTCCGGAGGTTGTTTTTCTTAGCTTTTGTGACCTCACTTATTCTGTTCCGAACCCTGTTAAACCGTCAGCTGTGGATGAATCCTTTATCCGATGTTATGGGCGGTTGGGGCATCTGGGAGACAGTGAATGGTGAACAGCAACTGACCACCGAGTGCCTCGAGAATGTGATCATGATGGTACCGTTTTCAGCAGTAGTGATGTGGACGTTTGGAGAGAAGATTGG
>OGWX01001488.1_pt1 | contig 15515 bp, 11 predicted proteins | sample 1576151 | NCBI WGS metagenome assembly OGWX01 (sample SAMEA3541591, study PRJEB24748) | human gut metagenome | biome: human gut; feature: human-associated habitat; material: faeces | place: China | collected 2012
GTCTTTCGGGAGGTCAACAACAGCGTTTGTGCATCGCTCGCGCGCTTGCGGTGCGCCCCGAGGTGCTCTTGATGGATGAGTCCACCAGTGCGCTCGACCCTATTTCCACCGCGAAGATCTCGGAGGTGGCCGACACCTTGAAGGAGCGCTACACCGTGGTGATGGTGACGCACAACATGCTGCAAGCATTGCGTGTTTCGGATAAGACGGCATTCTTCTTGTTGGGTGAGATGGTGGAAGCGGGGGATACCCAGATGATCTTCACCGAACCGCACGATCAGCGTACCGCTGATTATGTGGCGGGACGCTTTGGCTAACGTGAGATCATGCTTGTATGATGCGACCCGCGCAAGCAGTTGTTCGTTTTAGTAAAGAGGCTCACCACCGGAAAGCTTTACAAAAACTTGACACGCCTCTTGGGTGCGCACTCACGCTCCGATGCTAGAATCAAGGGCATGATCTACTATGTTGAAGATGATGCCAATATTCGTGATCTGGCCGTCTATACGCTTTCGCAAGCGGGCTTCGAAACACGCGGCTTTCCTGATGCGAAACCCTTTTTCGCTGCCTGCGAACAGCAACTCCCCGATGTGATCCTGCTCGATATCATGCTGCCGGGCATGGATGGGTTTTCGCTGTGCGAAACCATCCGCCACGGCGACCCGTACATCGGTATTATTATGGCGTCCGCCAAAGGGCAGGAGAGCGATAAGATCCGCGGCCTTTCCATCGGCGCGGATGATTATATCACCAAGCCGTTCTCGGTGTCGGAGCTGATGGCCCGCGTGGAAGCGCTGGCCCGCCGAGTGCGCCGCAGCGCCACTGCGGACGATGAACAGGCAGGCTCCGAGCCGGATCAGCTGGTCAGCGGCCCCTTTGTGCTGGATGAAAAAAGCCGCGTGCTGTACAAATCCGGCAAGCCCATTGACCTGACCCAGGTGGAATTTCAGATCATGGAGCTGTTTTTCCGCAACCCCGGCACTGCCCTGGTGCGCGAAAAGATCCTGGAAGGCGTTTGGGGCAAGGGGTATTTCGGCGATGTCAAGATCGTGGATGTCAACATCCGCCGCCTGCGCATGAAAGTGGAAGATGAACCCAGCAGCCCCCAGCACATTTTGACCGTCTGGGGCTATGGCTACCGCTGGAACGCATAATTACCGCATTTTTATGGAAAGGGGGCTGCCGCCTGTGCAGAGCATTACCCGCCGCTGGCTGCGCGGCAGCCTGCTGATTACCATTTGCATCTTGGCTGCGGCGCTGGGGCTGTTTTTGTATTACAGCCACCAGAATTTGTACGGCGGGGTGCAGCGTGCCATGCAGGCGCGGTTTTCCACCGTGGAGGGACGTTTGCAGGCAACCGGCACCGCCGGCAGCAGCCAGGCAACGTCTGAAAGCCGCAGCCAGTCCCTGCGCCGCACGGTGGAACAGTTTGATGAAAAAGATAAGTTCGAGTTCATGCTGTTGGATTCCTCCGGCGTGGTGCTGGCAACCTCCAGCGGCACCATGAACAAGAATCTGCTGAGCGAGGGCAGGGATTTTTATCAGGCTGTCACCGGCTCCACCGGCAGCGGCATGGTCACTTTCCGCACAGCGGACGGCGAACACGTGATGGCTGTTACCAGCCTGGTGCCTTATGCGGCGGGCAATGTGACGGCCATGCGCCTTGTTACCAGCCTGACGCTGGTGGACCGCCAGTGGTACAGCACGCTGATGGTTTCGTTCGGCGTGGCGGCGGTGGTGCTGGGGTTTGCGGTGTTCAGCGGCCTGTTTTTTATCCGCACCATTGTGCGGCCGCTGGGCCAGGTGGAAGCCACCGCCAATCGCATTGCCCACGGCGATTTGACCACCCGCCTGCCGGATGCCCCGTATGACGATGAGATCGGCCGCCTGTGCAAAGCCATCAACCAGATGGCCGAGGACCTGACAAAAACGGAACGGATGAAAAACGAGTTCATCTCCTCTGTCAGCCACGAACTGCGCACTCCGCTGACCAGCATCAAAGGCTGGGTGGAAACCATCGCCAACATCCGTGACCCCGATGACGAAAACTACCGCAAGGGTATTACCATTATCCGCAGTGAGACCGACCGCCTGTATAATATGGTGGAGGAACTGCTGGATTTTTCCCGCCTGCAAAACGGCATCAAGCTGAACTGCGAGGTGCTGGATTTTGTGGCCGAAGCCACCGACGCTGCCCTGTTTGTGGAAGCCCGCATCCGGCAGGAGGGGCTGCACCTTGTGTATGACGAACCGCCGGAGCCGTATCCCGTTTGGGCTGACCCCGCCCGCCTGCGCCAGGTGTTTGTCAACGTATTTGATAACGCCATCAAATATTCGCCGCCGGAAGGAACCATTTTCTTTACTCTGACCCGCACCGCCACCACCGTAACGGCCAGCATCCGGGATCAGGGCCGCGGCATTGCGCCGGATGACCTGCAAAACGTAAAGATGAAATTCTTCAAAGCCAAAAACGCCGTGCGTGGTTCCGGCATCGGCCTGGCAGTGGTGGATGAGATCACCAAAGCACTGGGCGGTACGGCGGATATCACCTCAACGTTGGGGCAGGGTACCACCGTTACCATCACCCTGCCCATCTACCACGCTGGGCAGGAACATCTGCACGAGCCGATTTGATCGCAAAAATAAAGGAGAACCCATGCCGCAAGAACAACGTCCAACTGAAAAATTCCGTACCTCTGTGGGTGGCCAGGCCCTGATGGAGGGCATTATGATGCGCGGCCCTGAAAAAATCTGCTGCGCGGTACGCCGCCCGGACGGCACGATTGATCTGAGCTATTCCGATGTGACCACCCACTGGTACAATAAAGTTCCCCTGGTGCGCGGAGTGTGCAATATGGTGGAAAACCTGATGAACGGGTACAAATACCTGATGCACTCCGCCGATATTGCCATGACGGAAGAGGAAAAAGAGGAAGAAAAGCAGAACGAGAGCAAGCTGGACCGCTGGCTGGACGAACACGCCGGCCCCAAGGTACAAAGTGCGCTGATGACCCTTTCCGCCTGCGCAGGTGTAGTGCTGGCAATTTTTCTGTTTACCTTTCTGCCTACGTTCCTGACTGGGCTGGTGGCAAAAGTGATCCCCATGGGGCGCTGGCCGCGGGTCATCTTGGAAGCAGCGCTCAAGCTGGCAATCTTTTTGGGTTACATGTTCCTCTGCACCCGCATGAAGGAAATCCACCGCATGTTCCAGTACCACGGGGCTGAGCACAAAACGATTGCCTGCTATGAGGCAGGTGAGGAATTGACGGTTGCTAACATCCGCAGACATACGCGGTTCCACCCCCGCTGCGGCACCAGTTTTTTGATTCTGGTCATTCTGGTCAGCATTGTGCTGTATGCGGTGCTGCCGTGGAGCGGTACCATGTTGCGCGTGCTGTACAAGCTGGCCATGCTGCCGCTGCTGGTGGGCATCTGTTATGAGATTTTAAAGTGGGCAGGGCGTTCCAACTCGCTGCTGGCACGGGCTGTTTCGGTGCCGGGGCTTTGGCTGCAGCACCTGACGACCTTTGAGCCGGAAGATGACATGATTGAAGTGGCCATCGCCGCCGTTACCCCCGTACTGCCCAAAAAGCCGGAGGACGGCCAATGGTAACGCCGCTTGCCCCACAGCAGCTGGCGGGCATTCTGCCGCGCCAGGCTGTGCGCATGGTGCAGGATGCTCTACAGGCCGCAGGCTGCCCCGATGCTGATTACGACGCCCGCGAACTGCTGCGCATTGCCGCTGGAAAAGATCCGCGCTTGCTGTTTGACCCGCTTACCCGGCCGCAGGCTGAGTGCCTGGCGGAACTGGCGGCTCAGCGCATGCAGCGGGTGCCGCTGCAATACCTGGCAGGGGAGTGGGACTTTCTGGGGTTGACCTTCAAAGTCGGCCCCGGTGTGCTCTGCCCCCGCGCAGACAGCGAGGTGGTGTGCGAAACTGCCATTGAGCTGTTGCAGCAGATGGGAAAACCTGAGCCCCGGGTGCTGGACCTGTGCGCCGGAACTGGCTGCCTGGGCATTGGCATCCGCCATTTTGTGCCAAGTGCCAGCGTGACCTGCGTGGAAAAAAGCCCGCAGGCGCTGCAATACCTGCAAGCCAACGTACATGGCACCGGTGTGCAGGCAAAGGCAGCGGATGTGCTGCAATACTGGCGAGAGCTTATGCCCCAAAGCGTGCAGCTGATCATCTCCAACCCGCCATACCTGACCGGGGCAGAGATGCAGGCTCTGATGCCGGAGACCGCCCACGAGCCAGCTATGGCGCTGGACGGCGGAACGGATGGGTTGGATTTTTACCGCGCCATTGCCGCCCACTACCGTGATATTGTCTGCCCCGGTGGGTGGCTGGTGTTTGAGATTGGCTGTGCCCAGCGGGCGGATGTGATGGAGATATGCCGCCAAAACGGCTGGCAGCAAGTGCAGGCAAGGAAGGATTACGGCGGCAACGACCGTGTGGTGTACGCCCAACGGGTGAAATGAATCTGATTTTCAACGTTTTGCAGCTGAAATGTGAAAAATGCGAAGAAAATTTTGAAAAGATGACAACAAATGGTTGTAATTCGTGCCGCGATTGGTTATAATAATACCTGATAAACGCAGGATGACCATTTGGATAGCGGCGCACCTGCCGTACAAAATAAAAACAGCACCGCAGTTGCCTGTGGTGCATATGGGATACAACGCACGATCGCTCAGATAAGGAGATATAAACTTATGGCAGCAAAAAAGGAAAGTTCATCCAAGCAGCTCCCCACCGGCCCGGCAGGGGATAAAAAGGCAGCGCTGGAGACGGCACTGGCCCAGATCGAAAAGCAGTTTGGCAAAGGCGCCGTGATGAAGCTTGGGACCAACGTTGCCATGCAGGTGGATGCCATTTCCACCGGCAGCCTGGGGCTGGATCTGGCGCTGGGCATCGGCGGCCTGCCACGCGGACGCATCATTGAGGTATATGGGCCGGAATCTTCCGGTAAAACCACCCTGGCCCTGCATGTTCTGGCTGAAGCCCAGAAGCTGGGCGGCGAGGTTGCCTTTATCGACGTTGAGCACGCCCTGGATCCCACCTATGCCCGCGCCCTTGGCGTTGACATTGACAGCCTGCTGGTCAGCCAGCCGGATACCGGCGAGCAGGCCATGGAAATCTGCGAAGCTCTGGTACGCTCCGGCGCGATTGACGCTATTGTTGTGGACTCTGTTGCTGCCATGGTGCCCAAAGCCGAAATTGAAGGCGAAATGGGCGATTCCCACGTTGGCCTGCAGGCCCGCCTGATGAGCCAGGCTCTGCGTAAGCTGACCGGCATCATCGGCAAAACAAACACCGTCTGTATCTTTATTAACCAGCTGCGCGAAAAAGTCGGTGTGATGTACGGCAACCCTGAAGTGACCACCGGCGGCCGCGCCCTGAAATATTATTCCTCTGTACGTATTGATGTGCGCCGCATTGAGGGCCTGAAGGATGCCAGCGGTTCCTTTATCGGCAACCGTACCCGCGCCAAGATCGTCAAGAACAAAGTGGCACCCCCGTTCCGTGAGGCCGAGTTTGACATCATGTTCGGCGAGGGAATCTCCAAACTGGGCGAAATGATCGATCTGGGTGCTAAGCTGGGCATTGTGCAAAAGAGCGGCGCATGGTTCAACTATGGCGATATCCGCCTGGGCCAGGGCCGCGATAACGCCAAGCTCTACCTGAAAGAACACCCTGATGTGGCTGCTGAGATTGAAAAGCAGGTGCGCGAAAATGCGGACCGTCTGCTGGCGGCCGGCAAAAAGGGAACCGTGAAGCCGCTGGAGAAGCCGGCTGTTACCCCCGTTGCTGCTGAAGATGCCCCTGCCGCTCCCATGGCGGATGCACCCAAGACCACCGGCAGCGAGATGGACCTCGACATCATGGTTGACGAATAAGCGATGCCGGAGCTGACACAGGTAAAAGAAACAAAAAGAGGCCGCTATGCGCTGTTCTTTGACGGCGAGTTTGCCTTTTCGCTGGACGAGGACACCTTTGCCATGGCGGGGCTGCATACCGGGGATGAGCTGGAAGAATGGCAGATCCATGACCTGCAGACCAAAAGCGACACCCGCAAGGCTGTGGATAAAGCCATGGACCTGCTGGCCCTGCGGGACCATGCAGCCGGGGAGCTTTATCAAAAGCTCTGCCGCAGCTTTGACCCCCACAGCGCTGCCGCCGCCGTGGCAAAAATGCAGGAGCTGAACCTGCTGGATGACGCCGGTTTTGCCCGCCGCCGTGCGTCGGAGCTGCTGCGCAAGCGCAAGAGCCGCCGTGCAATTCTGGATGATCTGCACGCCAAAGGCATTGACCGCGACGCGGCCGCCGAAGCGGTGGAAGCTCTGTTTGCCCAAAGCGAGGAGGACGAGGAGGAAAACCCGGAGCTGGCCAATGCCCGCGCACTGGTGGAACGCCACTATGCCGCAAAGCTGGCACAGGGCAAATGGCAGCAGGTAGCTGCCGCTTTGGCACGGCGCGGGTTCTCCCACAGCGTGATCCGCCAGGCATTGGCAGATGCCGAGACAGAAAAAACCGAAGCGTAACACAAAAAAGTACACACCGCAGGGGCAAAAAATGCTCCTGCGGCATTGTGGTATCAATGCACCGAACGGATAGCTTTGCCTGAATTTTGCCCAAGCAAGCGGCAGAGCCCAACATAACATACTGAAAAGAGAGACAGGAACAACCATACATGAATATTGCAATTATTTCCCTTGGATGCCCCAAAAACCAGGTCGATGCTGATGTATTCTGCCACGCGCTGATCAAGGCGGGCCACCAGACGGTTGCGGACCCCGAACAGGCGGACATTATTATTGTCAACACCTGCGGCTTTATCCAGTCCGCTAAAGAGGAAGCCATTGAAAACATTTTGATGGCCTGCCAGTATAAGCAGCAGAACCCCAACCTGAAGGTGATCGTGACCGGCTGCCTGGCTGAGCGCTATAAAACCCAGATTGTGAGCGAAATGCCGGAAGTGGACGCCGTTGTGGGCATTGGCTCCAACGCCGCTCTGCCCGCCATTGTGGAGCGCCTGACCGCCAACGGCGCGGGCCAGGTGGAAAGCTATGGCCCCAAATGCGATATGGAGCTGGGCGGTGCCCGTGTTATCAGCACGCCGCGCCACTATGCTTACCTGAAAATTGCCGAAGGCTGCAACAACCGCTGCCATTACTGCGCCATCCCGCTCATCCGCGGCCCGCTGCGCAGCCGCCCCATTGACGACTGTGTTGCCGAAGCTCGCTGGCTGGCCGGGGAGGGCGTGAAAGAGCTGATCCTGGTGGCGCAGGACCCCACCGCTTACGGCGAGGACTGGGGCAAACCCGGCGCAGTTTGCGAACTGTTGGATAAGCTGAACACCATTGAGGGCATCCGCTGGATCCGTGTGCTGTACGCCTACCCGGAGCGTATCTCCGATGAATTCATCGCAGCCCTTGTGCGCAACAATAAGGTTGTGCCGTATCTCGATCTGCCCATCCAGCACTGCGATGACGAGGTGCTGAAAAACATGAACCGCCGCGGCGGCCGCAAAGAAATTGAGGATGCCATCCGCCGCCTGCGCGCGGCCATCCCCAACATCACGCTGCGCACCACCCTGATTGCAGGTTTCCCTGGTGAGACCGAGGAACAGTACAGCGAGCTGTGCGACTTTGTCAAAACCGTCAAGTTTGACCGCCTGGGCTGCTTTGCCTATTCCGCCGAGGAAAACACCGTGGCCGCCAAGATGGACAATCAGATTGACGAGGAAGTCAAGCAGCGCCGCGCAGACCACATTATGGAGCTGCAGGCCGAGATCAGCGCGGAAAAGGAAGCAGAAAAGGTCGGCAAGACCTATGAGTGCATCTGCGATGGCGTGGACGATGAAACCGGCACGTACCTGCTGCGCTCCGCAGCAGACTGCCCGGAAATTGATGGCAGCATCATGACCCCGGCAGATACCCCGCTGGAAGCCGGCGCGTTCTATAACGTTACCATCACCGATGCCGATACTTATGATCTTTATGGTTATGCGGAAAGCAAAGTGGAGGAATAAACCATGAATCTACCTAACAAATTAACGATGATGCGTGTCATCATGGTGCCGTTCTTTATGGTATTTGCTGCCATGAGCCATATGGGCACGCTCCGGTTCAACGCAACGTATGCCTTGATAGCGGGCATTCTGTTTGCTGTGGCCAGCTTTACGGATTTCCTGGATGGCTACCTGGCCCGCAAGAACCACCTGGTAACGGACTTTGGCAAGTTTATGGACCCGCTGGCTGATAAAATGCTCACCACCGCCGCCATTATTTATATGGTGGTGGACGGTGTCTGCTCCCCCGTGGTGCTGGCCATCATCATGTTCCGCGAGTTTGCTGTGGCCGGTGTGCGCATGATTGCGGCAGAGTCCGGTACCGTCATTGCCGCAAACATGTGGGGCAAGGTCAAAACCGTACTGCAGATGGTCACCATCATCTTCTATTACTTTGCCATGGCGCTCGCCCCGGCGGACGGCGTTGGGGTTATCAGCTTTACCACCCAGGTGCTGTGCTGGGCCGTTGCTGCCGTTACCGCACTTTCCGGCTGCATCTACCTGTGGCAGAATCGTTCCTGCTTTATGCAGGCAAAATGATGCTGCCCCCTTGCAACCGCTTATCAGGGCGGCTATAATAAATCTGAACGGTTTGCAGGTTTAGCCGCGCCGTACCAGCAAAGTTGGGAAAGGAAGTTCCTGTCCATGCAGATTTTTAATACCATGACCCGCAAAAAGGAAGATTTTATCCCGCAGGAGCCGGGCGTTTATCGCATTTACGTCTGCGGCCCTACGGTGTATAACTATATCCATATCGGCAATGCGCGCCCCATGATCGTGTTTGACACGCTGCGCCGCTATCTGGAGTACCTTGGCAACAAGGTGCTGTATGTTTCCAATATCACCGATATTGACGATAAACTGATCAAAAAAGGCCAGGCGGACGGCACCACCATGCAGGAGGTTGCCCGCAAGTTCGAGGCCGAGTACATCAAAGATTCCGAGGGCCTGAACGTTAAGGCCCCCACCGTGCGCCCCCGCGCAACCGAGCATATCGGTGAGATCATCAAGATCGTCAAGGACCTGGTCGAATCCGGACATGCTTACGTTGCCCACAACGGCGATGTCTACTTCCGCGTTAAGTCTGATCCCGGTTACGGCAAGCTGAGCCACCTGAACCTGGACGACCTGGAAAGCGGCAACCGCGAACTGCGCAGCCAGATGGATGACGACCTGAAAGAAGACCCCGCAGATTTTGCTGTCTGGAAGGCCGCCAAGCCGGGCGAGCCTTCCTGGAACAGCCCCTGGGGCCAGGGCCGTCCGGGCTGGCACATTGAGTGCAGCGCCATGGCCCGTAAGCACCTGGGCAAGACCATCGACCTGCATGCAGGCGGCCAGGACCTGATCTTCCCCCATCACGAAAACGAGATTGCACAGTCGGAGTGCGCCAACGGCTGCACCTTCAGCCATTACTGGATGCACAACGGCTTTTTGAACATCAACAACCAGAAGATGTCCAAGAGCGCCAACAACTTCTTTACCGTGCGTGAAATTGCCGATAAGTACGGCTATGAGCCGATCCGTTATTTTATGCTCACCGCTGGTTACCGCATGCCGCTGAACTATACGGTGGACCTGATCGAGAGCTGCAAGAACAGCTTGGAGCGCCTGTACACCTGCCGCGATAACCTGGATTTTGCCATCCGCAATGCCCATGGCACAGACACTGCCCTGACTGAAAAGTGCGAAGAAGCACGCAAAAAGTTCAAGACCGCCATGGATGACGACCTGAACACCCCCGATGCTCTGGCCGCCATTTTTGAGTTCGTCAAGGACATCAACACCATGTCCGATGCTGCCGATGAGGCTACGTTGGAAAAGGCCGCCGCCACGTTTGACGAGCTGACCGGTGTGCTGGGCCTGATGTACAACCGCAAGGCCGAGGAAGCCCCCGACGAAGTGAAGCAGCTGGTGGAAGAGCGCGCCGCAGCCAAAAAGGCCAAGGACTTTGCCCGCGCCGATGCTCTGCGCGCCAAAATCACTGAGCTGGGCTGGAATGTGATGGACACCGCCAAGGGCCCGCAGCTGACCAAGCTATAATTATTACTGCACAATCACGGCAAAACAAAGGAATTGGAAACAGGGAAGCATCTGCCTCTGCTTCCGGTTCCTTATTTTATTGCAGCGGCAAATACGCTGCATTATCTGGAGAGTTCAGAATGACAAATACCAGAACCAAACAGGAAGAGCGAACGCTGTATATTATATTGGCTGCAGCACTTGCCGCGCGCCTGCTGCTGGCCCTTGTTACTGAAGGCTACACCTATGATATGAGCTGCTTTGTGGCCTGGGGGGATAAGCTGGCCAGCGAAGGTCCCGCGGCCTTTTACAGCGCCGATTATTTTGCGGACTACCCGCCCGGCTACATCCTTGTGCTGGGGCTGGTCAGCCTGGTGCGCAAGGCGCTCCAACTGAGCTATGAATCCCGCTGGACCTATTTTTTGCTGGCACTGATCCCCGCAATCTGCGATTGTGCCGCCGTGGTGCTGCTGGACCATATCAGCCGCCGGTATATGGGGCAGGGCAGGGCACAGCGCTGCCTGGTGCTGTTTGCGGCGTTCTGCCCGCTGACCTTGTTTGATACCGGCATCTGGAAGCAGATCGATGGGGCTTTTGCGCTGCCGCTGCTGCTCTGCTTCTGGCTGCTGGAAGAGCGCCGCTATCTGCTCGCTGCGGTGCTGTACGGCGTGGCGCTGGCCATCAAGCCGCAGGCACTGTTGGCTGGGCCGGTGCTGGCCGTCTGCTTTTTGGTGGCTATTGCGGATGCCGTGCGGGATGGCAAAAGCCCGCTGAAATCGGTCGGCCAGATTTTTGGCGGTGCTGCGCTGGCTTTGCTGCCGCCGCTGCTGGCGGGCCTGCCGTTTTACGGGGCAAAAAATCTGGTGCCGTCCTTGATCGATAAGTACATCACCACGGCGTCTGGCTACCAGTATGCCACCATCAATGCGTTCAACTGGTTTGCAGCGCTGGGCGGCAACTGGCAGGCGCTGGATGCTTGCCCGGTGTTTAACCTGAGCTGGAAAGTGCTGGGCATTTTCAACATCGCTGTTATCACGGTGCTGCTTGTGGTGCTGGCGGTCATCAGCTGGCGGGCGGGGCGGTTTTCCCCGCTGCTGCTGGCAGCGTTTTACACGGTGGGGATTTTTACCTTTGCCCATTGCATGCACGAGCGTTACCTGGTGCTGGGCATGCTGCTGGTACTGCTTGCTGCGGCGCGCTGGAATGACATCCGTCTGTATGGTGCCGGGTTTGGTCTGTCGATAACGGGCTTCTTGAACCTGGAAACTGTGTATACCCTGGTAGGCAGCGATGACGAGTGGCTCAGCAGCGATACCAGCCGCGAGTTTGCCATGGCAGTCGGCTTTGCCGAAACGGCAGCCTTTGTGCTGCTGGCTTTCACCGCGTGGGCCATCTGCCGCCATGGAGCGATTTCTCCACTGGCAAAAGTGGAAACCATCGAAAAAGATAAAACAGAAACAGTGCAGAAAAAGCTGGAACTGTGCACCCTGCGCATTGATCCGCAGCCTGCCTGGACGGCTAAAGAGAAGAAAGCCTTGGCAACGCTGACGTTGATCGTTGCTGTGGTGAGCTTTGCCTACCTTGGCAGCATGAAAGCACCGCAGAACCCTGTGGATGCTACGGACAACACGGCAACCATCGACTTTACCCCGCAGCAGGACGCGGTGGAAATCTGGGTGTACCCCGGCATTTCCACCGGCGGCAGCCTGCGCATCACGGATGCAGCGGGCAATGAGCTGTACCGGAAGGAACTGAGCTATGCAACGCCGTTTTGCTGGACCAAAACGGCCATCACGGCTCCGGCAGGGCAGACCCTGACCGCTACGATTGAAAATGCGCAGATGTTTGAACTGGCCCTGCGGGATGCCACCGGTGCGCTGGTGCCGGTAACGGGCGGCAATGCCCTGTTTGATGAGCAGAGCGAAGTGCCAGATACCATCAGCCAGCTGAACAGCATGTATTTCGATGAAATCTATCATGGCCGTACTGGGTACGAAATGCTGCACCGCATGACGGCATACGAAACCACCCACCCGCCGCTGGGCAAAGATTTTATCATGCTGGGCATTGCTATTTTTGGAATGACAGCCTTTGGCTGGCGCTGTGCCGGAACGCTGTTCGGCGTGATGCTGGTGCCGCTGATGTGGTGCTTTGCCCGCCGTCTGACCCACAAACGCTGGGCCGGGGCCATGGCAGGTGCGCTGATTGCCGCTGGGTTCATGCGATTTTCCCAAAGCCGCATTGCCACAATCGATATTTATGGTACGTTCTTTATCCTGTTAGGCGCATATTTTATGGTATGGTATTGCCAGAGCGTGCTGCAAAACGGCGTAAACGGCTCGTTGCTGCCCATGGCGCTGGGCGGTGTGGCATTTGGGCTTGGGTGTGCATCCAAGTGGACCGGAATTTATGCCGGGGCAGGGCTTGCGGTATTGTACCTGGGTGTGCTGTATGCCCGCTGGAAGCAAAAACAGCCGGGCTTCTGGAAAGAATTCCGGATGGCTGCTGTGGGTGGTGTGGCGTTTTATATCGTTGTGCCGTTCCTGATCTATCTTGCATCCTACCTGCCTTATTGGTGGAAAGACCCTACCTTTGGTTTGCGGGATTGGTGGGATTGCCAAACCTACATGTACTGGTACCATTCCACCCTGAAAGCAACCCACCCGTTTGAAAGCCGCTGGTACACCTGGCTGCTGGACCTGCGCCCAGTGTGGTATTACAAAAATTCTTACCTGGAAGCTGGGCTTCAGGGCAGCATTGCGGGTTTTTATAACCCGGTCATTTGCTGGGCGGGGCTGTTCTGCATTTTGCTGCTGCTGTGGCGCCAGGTTTCGGCTCGCGGCACGGCAAAGGGAGCGGGCGTTCTGATCTTGTACGCCAGCCAGCTGCTTTCCTGGATGCTGGTATCGCGCTGCACTTTCATGTACCATTACTTCCCCAGCTCGGTCTTTGCGTTGACGGCCATTGTGCTGGTTTTAACGCAGATGAAGCGGCAGGACCGCGCCAAAAAGATTGGCGCGGGGCTGTGCATTGCGGCGCTGGTGTGCTTTGCCTGGTTCTATCCCGTTCTGTCCGGCTTGCCCGTGCCGACCCTGTGGGCGCAGAGCACCAAGATTTTTCCGAGTTACGGGTTCTATTAAGGCAGTTACGGGGAGTCTTTTCGGCCTTTTTGAAAAAAGGCCTGGCGAAAAACTTTAATTATTTTCACGAATTACATTATATAAAATAAATGTGCGGCTCCGGGCGGTGAATGCAGCGGGGCCGCACATTTTTGTGTGCAGGAGAATTTGAAGAAAAAGCAATATTTTTAGAGTGCATCTCTAACCTGGCGCTCCGACTTGGCCGCCCTACTGACACTTTAGAAGATCCCCCAAACAAAAAACGCCGCCCCAATCAGGGCGGCGGCCAATCAATATTCTATATGCGATAAGTACCGATCTTCACGCAAGGTAGAGGCTTACGCGGCAAAAATCAGGTTTCCGGCAGGTAGATATGGTGGGGCAAGCCCTCAACATAGATGGGGGTCAGCTCGGCCTGGATCAGCGGCATAGCATAAGCCAGAAACTCCGGCAGCATGGCAGTGTGGTCGGCGTTGACCCATTCCAGCGGAACTTTCTTTTCAAGGTTGGCAACCTCGCTGATGGGGTGCAGGCTGGTGGTACACTGGTACGGTGCGTTGGAAATGCGGTCCAGTGCGACCATTTCGCCGGTGTGGCCCTCAAAAGCGGCCTTGGCGGCAGCACCGCCCACCTGGTATGCCTCGGTGATATCGGTACGGCTGGTCAGGTGGCCAGCGCAGCGCTGCAGGGTGGAAAGCTCAATGCAGCGGGTCTTGGTGTCCAGACGGCGGGCAACGGTGTTGGCCAAAAAGCGTGCCGTGCCGGTCAGGGCTTTGTGGCCGAACGCGTCAACTGCGTGCACATCGTCGGCCAGCTCGCAGACATAGCGGCCATCAGCCAGTTTAACGCCTTCGGAAACAGCAATCACGATGGAAGGCTTTTCTTTCTGCATCCGCTCCACTTTTTCCACAAAGCGGTCTACATTAAAGGGAACTTCGGGCAGGCAGATCATATCCACGCCCTCGCAGTCCTCACCCTTTGCCAGGGAGGCAGCGGCGGTCAGCCAGCCGGCATTGCGGCCCATAATCTCCACAATGGTAACGTACTTGGTGCCATATACGGTGGCATCGCGGATGATTTCCTTCATCACAACGCCAATGTACTTGGCGGCGCTGCCGTAACCGGGAGTATGGTCGGTCACCATCAGGTCATTGTCAATCGTCTTGGGAACGCCCATAAAGCGGATATCGCTGCCAATATGGGCACCGTAATCAGCCAGCTTGCCGATGGTATCCATGCTGTCATTGCCGCCGATGTAGAAGAAATAGCCGATATCCAGTTCGCCCAGGATCTCGAACAGCTTCTGGTATACGGCTTCGCCCTCGGCGGTGTGCCAGTCGGGCAGCTTGTAGCGGCAGCTGCCCAGATAGCTGGACGGTGTGCGCTTGAGCAGCTCAATGTCCATGGCACTTTTCAACTTGTCATCCAGTACGCAGACGCGGCGCTCCAACAGGCCGGCCACGCCGTGCATCATGCCGTACACCTTACCTGCACCGCGGCGCTTGCAGCTTTCATAAACGCCGGCCAGGCTGGAATTGATGACTGAGGTGGGGCCGCCGGATTGACCGACGATCGCATTTTTTGCCATAAAATAGTCTCCTTCTCTTCGGCAGTGCCGTGCGCACTGCTGTTTGTGTGCCGTGCGGCAGGCGGGCCGCCCTATGCACAATTATGTCATAATTAGTGTAACATTTTTTAATATGGGATACCATTGCAGGGGTTGACAAAAATAAGAAAGAGCATTTAGCACTATTTTTGTTCCGCTTGCCGGAACCTGCAAAGCGTTGCGCTTTCCGTATTGAGGAAAATCATTCCATACAGCGGAATTGCATAGCTTTGTGAAAGAAATAACTGCGAGAAAACGCCTAAAAACATTGCAAAAATTGCATATACGTGTAAAAATAACGAAAAAACGGCAGGCGGAAAGAACACTTTTTGTACCGTAATAAGTGCAAAATTTGTATGTAGGCGGCAATAGACAGGCGCTTTTTATGTAAAGAGAAATTTCCGGAACAGAAAAGTGGAGAGTGAAGAAGAAACAATAAAGACCGGAGGAAAAGGTCCACAGAGATCCGAAGCCAACCATGATTTATATGGATCGGTTTGATTGAAAAGATAGCATGTCCCCAAAGTGAAAGAGGAAGGCTCCCAATAAGAAACAAAATATCCCGGAATGGGAGCCGCCCACAGCAGGCGGCACACCGTTCCGGGATGTTTTAATGTTATTTGATAAGATCCGGAAAAAACGCTCGCTTAGGGCAATACCGCATAATTCTAAGTGCCGATACGGCGAGCGAGGTGCGGC
>OGWX01001489.1_pt1 | contig 15512 bp, 13 predicted proteins | sample 1576151 | NCBI WGS metagenome assembly OGWX01 (sample SAMEA3541591, study PRJEB24748) | human gut metagenome | biome: human gut; feature: human-associated habitat; material: faeces | place: China | collected 2012
ATAATTTTTGTATAATATATATTTAAAATATACATTTCACATATTTTCTTGGAGTTAGTATAATACTTTTAGTCTGAGTAGGCAAGCCATCAAAACAGATACAAAAAGTGTGTTAAAGGAAGACTTCTTGTATCTGTTTGCCGAAAGGATTAGAAAAGAAGTGAGAATCATGCCAACAATTTTTCCTAGGGAAGAAAAGGCAGAGGCTTTGTTTGATAAAATTGCCAAGGATCCTAGAGCTTGTAAACGATTAATGGATGCCTTTTATGAAGGTGTTGCCTGTGATGAGGATTCAAGCGTAGAAGAAGAAAGGGTACTTGTGGATAAACAAGTATTTACCAATGCACTATTTACTGCATATAAAAATAAAGATCTGTCGGCATTTTTAATGGCCATATGCGGCAATAGTATGTTTGACTTATTAAGAAATGCATTTTTGATTCCATTGCGATTTAACGATAAGGGAAAAGAGAATCCGATTCTTTTAAGTGATGAGGATGGAAATATTATAGAAAGTGATATTCATATTCCTGAATCAAAGAAGCATATGTTTAAAAAGCTTGTAGAAAAAAATCGATACTTAGCGTATGGGTTTTTAGAGCAGCATAGCTTTAAAGAGGACATGTCCATTCGAACTATTCAAAATGAATCGCATTTAGGTATCTTAGTTGTCCAAGAAATGCCGGAAGAGGTTCATGAAAAGTTAAGTGATGCACAAATTTATTCTGGCTTATGGAATTCTATGATGAAGCTTGAAGATTTGTTGTATAATGCATTCTTCTATTGTGGTGATTTTAAAGGAAAGTATTGTGTAGGTGTATTCTTGCCATTTACACATTTTGAACATAATTTAGAAAAGAATATTGAAGTTTCAAATAGTATCTTATATGAATGTATACAAAAAATGCTGGGCGATTAAACTCAGCATTTTTAAGTACAATATCGAAATGAGGGATCGGTTAAGATACGGGCAAATATAAGTCCCATTGGAAGGGCCAAAACGATCAATAAAGATTGAATGAGCCAGTTAGCTCCAATAGACATGGTGGATGTGAGTTCGAGATTATAGATAGCTCGATACATATATAGGCCTGGGACCATAATCACAATGGCTGGTACGGTTATCGCAATTCTAGGATATCCTGTATTTCCTTTGATCATGGAGGCAAGTAGTCCGGCAGTTAGTGCGCCAATAAAGGCTGCGGCTGCAGCAGGTAAAGATAAATCGACAAGTGTTAGTCGTAATGTGTTTGCGATGGCTCCAATGCATCCAGCACTGGCGGCTATTTTTTTTGAACTATTAAACATAATGGAGAATCCAAAGACGCCTCCAAAGCTGGTTAATAGTCTTAAAAGTAACTTAGTTGATGTTGGAATGTGTAATTTTACAAAATCAACAGGTTGAAGATGTAAGACTAAAGCACAGATCCATGCAGTAAGTGTGGCAGCTAAAATAATGATAATGGCATAGGCAAGTCTTTCAATACCAGAACGAAGATCTAATTTAGCTAAGTCAATACCGCTTGTGATGAAAGGAAAGCCTGGAATAATGAAAAGCATAGAACAGATGTATCCGGCTTCGTGTTGTGTGGATATGCCAAAATAGGTTTCTAAAAAATTAAATAATAAGGCATATACAAGACAGGCTAAGGAAACACTGGCAGCGACATTTAAGAATAGGGTGTAGTTATGTTTGATCAGTTTCATTCGAAGTGTATTGCCAAGTCCCGCCCCCACAAAGGCACAAAGCATTTCAATGGGGCCTCCTCCAAGTAGAAAGGTAAAACAGCTACAGGCAAGAGCAGCCGCAAGTCCTAGAATAATGGGGGGGGAGTAACTAGAGTGAATATTTTCAATTTGATCAAGTTGATCATGTATTTCGTTGCATGTGCATGTTTTACATTCGTCTTTAAAGTGATAGACAAAGTCTTCCATACGAGCAAGTTTGGATGTATTGACACTTGTATTATGTAAAGACAAGGATTGGGCGTGAGATTTGATTCCATCAATGCATGTGTAGGAAATATTTGTAAGTCCAATGTCGGCAATACATGTGATATTTAATTCACTAGCGATGGTGTTCATAGAACTTCTAACTCTCCAAGCACCTGTACCACAGGCTAGAAGCATCAATCCAATTCTTCCTATAACGGAGGATTTTTCTGTAAGACTTGCATTTTCAATCTTAACTTTTGAATCTTTGTTTGTATATTCATGCCATGGAATGTCCATATGGTTGTTCATAAGATCATCTCCTATATCATTTATATATAATACACATAGTATAAATATATATTCGATATTTAATTCCATGAATAGTATAGTCAAGAAAAAAAAGAAGTCAATTTCTTAATCGACTTCTTTATGAATCCACGTCATTAATACTTTAACAATATATGCTTTTTGTTTGGGGCCTAGTGGCTGATTGGGTTTGATCTTATGCCATTTATATAAACATTGTCTGCAACAACAGCCAGTAGCATGTTGGGCAATGAATACAGGGTGTCCTTTGAAAGGTGTTTGTTTACCGTCGTTGGGAATATAGGCTGGAGCTAATCTTTTTTCAACAAAATCTATGGCATGTTTTTCAATGGTGTCCATTCCTTTGGCTTGTATATACTCTTTATCTTTTTGTTTCAGATGAAAACTACTCCTAAATTTGGAGTGGGATAAGCGATTAAAAAGTTGTTCAAACCATTCGGATTCTGTCATAGTTTCTCCTTATATATAATAAAAAAAACCAGCTAAGCTGGTTTCATAATCAAGTGGCGCCTGAAACAAGACTCGAACTTGTGACCTGCCGGTTAACAGCCGGATGCTCTACCGACTGAGCTATTCAGGCATTTGCTTTTCACTTGACTGCCTGTATATAATACCAAAAGATGTTGTGTTATGCAAGTACTTTTTATAAAATTATGATATATTATTTTTAAATGGGGGGAATGGACTATGTTAGATGCGATTGTAATGGATATGGATGGAACTTTATTGGATCCAAATAATAAAATTTTACCGGAAACGAAGGCGGCATTGATTGCTTGTCAAAAGCAGGGGACTAAGCTAGTACTTGCGAGTGGAAGAAGTTATACAAGATTACTTTCATATGCTAAAGAATTAGAGATGGATGTATATGGTGGATATTTGTTAGAGGTAGATGGTATTGCGTATTATGATGTTCAAAAGGATGAGCGTCATGTTTTAAAACAGATGTATAAGGAAGATATTGAGCCTGTTTTTGCGTATTTGATGCATAAAAATTGTGAGACAATGGCTGTATTTAATGATGGATTATTTGATTATATTCCAGATCATATAATGGAAAAGAAAAAGGCATTAAGAAATGCACAAGAATATCCAGAGGATTTTCCTTGGACGGGTGGTCCTTGGTCTTGGCTTGCAGATATGCGTGATGGTTATCCTAAGATTACGTATATTAAGGATCTTAGTGAAATTCAATATCCTGTAAATAAGATTCAGACAATTGAGGATGAAGAGGTAACTACCCAATTGGCTTTGGATATTCAAAATGAATTTAAAGATCAATATGAAGTATTCCGTACTTGTCCTAGAGAACTTGAAGTATTGCCTAAAGGATATAGTAAGGGAGCTACTTTAGTTCGTATGATGGATATGTTTGGTTGGGATAAGGATAAAGTTTTCACATTTGGTGATGGCGAAAATGATGTGAGTATGTTTGGTGTTGTAACTCATAGTTTTGCGATGGGTCAGGCTTTGGATTATGTAAAAGAAAAAGCAGCTCATGTGACCAAGTCCAATGTGGAACAGGGTATTGTGGCTGCTTTAAAGGATTTTAATATTTTGTGATATAGCTAACAACAAGCTTCATTGTGCTTTCTACACCATCATAGTGTGTTCTTTCCATTCCGTGGCTAGCATGAACACCAGGGCCGATCAAGGCTCCTTTGATGTCGTTACCACCGCGTAATGCGGCACTGACATCTGAACCGTATTGTGGGTAGATATCAACGGCATAATTAAGCTTGTTTTCTTTTGATAGTTCAACTAGACGAGTAATCATTTCGTAATCGTATGGTCCACTTGAATCTTTTGCACAGATTGAAACGTCTTGTTCCGTACAAGCAAGATCTGTACCGATACATCCCATGTCTACGGCTAATAATTCTTCAACTTCTTCTGGAAGACAACTTGCTCCATGACCAACTTCTTCATATGTACTGAACATAATGACTAAGTCTCTTTGAGGTGTAATGTTGTTGTCTTTTAAGTATTTTAGTACGCCCATTAAAGCTGTAGCTGAAATCTTATCGTCTAAGAATCTAGATTTAATGAATCCACTTTCTGTGATTTGTGTTTTTGTATCAATACAAATGAAGTCTCCGTTGCAGATACCTAATTTTTCAACATCTGCTTTTGAGTGTACAACTTCGTCGATACGAACTTCCATTGTGTCTTCTTTTCTTTCTAATGTAGAAGCATCTGGATATACGTGTACGCTTGGTGAACAAGAAAGAATGGTTCCTGTATATACCTTTCCATCACGAGTATAGATCTTACAATATTCTCCGTCTAATGTTGGTAAGCATGGGCCTCCGACTTTAGTAATGGCAAGTTTTCCGTTGTCTTTGATGGAACGAACCATAAGTCCTAATGTATCTAGGTGAGCGCTCAATCCTAATGTGTGTTCAGAATCTTTTCCGTCTACATAGATTAATAAGTTTCCTTTTTGGTTACGTCCTGTTGTATAGCCTAATTTTTTTGCTTCTTCGTCCATGAAATCGATGGCTCTTTTTGTGTAGCCTGTTGGTGAATCAATATTCAAAATTTGTTTGGCGATGTCACAGACATATTCTTTATCAAATGGTTGCATATTTTAAAACTCCTCCTGTATGTATTATACGCTTTTATACAAATTCAAGATAATGTATTCAACTTTTTTTTCATTTTGTGCTATTGTACAAGAAAAGGAGGCTAATTGTATGGAATTAAATGTAAGAGAAGAAAATTTAAGGAATTTGTTTAAACAGTTTCAAGTGGAACATAATGAGAATTGTAAGACAGTATTTATTGATAATAATGATGAACAATTAGAAAACTATTTAAATGAATCAAGTACGGTATATTTACATATGGTGGATTATGAAATAAAACATCTTGACTTGAGTAAAGTAAATACAATATTTGTGAATAAAGAGTATGCGAGTAAATTAGAAAATGGAATTCAGGATGAACAAAGAATTCTAGAACTACTCTTAAATAAATATCCAAATCTTAGAGTTGTATTAATTACAGATAAAAAGGGTGCTTATTATAAAGATAAGGACATGATGATTTACCAGAAAGAATTGGCTTCTAATTTTGATAAAGACTTATTCTTAGTTAAATATATGGCTTCAGAATTAAAGGGAAATTCAGAAATGACATCTCTATATCGAGGTGTAAATCAGTAAGTTGATATTTATCATCTTTCTCGTTATAATACAAATACAGAAAAGACTACTAGATATGGTGGTCACTCTGGATATTGCGAGAGCGCTAAATCCTTTGTGAGAGGTGGTTAGCGCTTTTTATTATACCTTTTCAATGTTTGTATCAATGCAGTTGCAAATCAAATGTTCCAGATTCACTTTCGCATTATCGATTGTAGATTTTGAATAGAAGTCTACAAGTTCTAGTTTTAATGAGTAACAAATAGTTAGGTCATTATTGATTTCGGATAAATTAATAAACATCAAAAGCTCTTTATATAAAATGTTGTTTTGTAAGTCCTGACGTCAGTACTCTTCTATTTATTAGTTCTGTTCCTTTTTTTGACATTTTGAAGAAAATAATTTTACTTCTCAAACGTCCTTTCTGATCTAGATTCTTTCTCCCTCTAAACTCACACTTTTGAAGAAATTAATTCTATGTATATGAGCCGATGAAAGATGACATGTATTGCAGTGCTTAAAAAAAGAAAACCTCTTCCATGAAATGTGTGCAATGATAAAAAATCCAGACTGTTAAATCGATCTGCATCATTTATATGTGTTATCTGTTATTTATGAGTGTTGGATTTCAGATTTTTGCCATCAATACAGTTAGAATATGTTAAAAAAGACACATATAACCAATAAATGTTGACTATTTGATTAATAAATTATAAATAAGTTTTAAAAAACTTAAAAACTATATTGACAATAAGTTTTCAAAAACCTAAAATATAATTGTAATAAGTTTTACAAAACTTAAAAAGGAGACTATATATGTTAAATACAGTTATTGAAACGCAAATGCAACAACTCGCAAGCAAGTCATTAGATAGTTCTAATAAATTCGGTTATGATAAATCAACAAAGATTTTGTATTGTTATCTATTGTGGGCAAAGAAAACCTCTAACAATGATTTAGTTAAAGAAGTAACTAAAGAACTTTCTTTTGAAGAAAATTTTGACTTAAAAACTATTGAATTTGGTGAAGAGTATACAGATGATGATTGTGTTAGTGCAGTACGAGAAATAGTAGATAATAATAATGGCATAAATGAATGGATGTACTCTAGTCCTTCATCTCTTAATAAACTTGTCACAAAAATCATTAATTTAAAAGATGGTGAATCGTTCTGTGATTTTGGAAGTGGAGATGGAAAACTTTTATTGAATGTTTTTGACGTTGCACACAAAAATAAATTTAACTGCAAATATACTGGATATGAAATTAATGCAAAACAAGTATTGGTATCTAAATGTTTAATGCGCATGTTAAATGTGGACACTACTATTATTAATTGTGATTTTATGAGAGACATTCATCGAGGACAATTTGATAAAGGATATCTATATCCTCCGTTCGGATTAAAATATTCTATAGATGAATGGGATTCCTTGAAAGGTATATATGGGGATTTATTCACTTCGAGAACTGAATCGGAGTTGCTATATTTATTAAAAGCATTTGAAAATATAAAAGAGAATGGGAAATTGGTGACCGTTTTTACTACAGGTGCAGCATTTAGATCAAGTGGAATGCTGGCTCGCAAATATTTAGTGGAAAATAATTATGTAGAAGGGATAATATCTCTACCTGCTAGAACATTAGGATTTACTGCAATTCCAATCGATCTTTGGATTTTAAAGAAAGATCAAAAGAAATCAAACGTTATTAAAATGTTAGATGCTTCAAACAACATTTTGGATAAAGGCTCAAAAATTGCTGTTGAATTGGATGTATCCACTATTATTGAAGAGTACAATAATAACGCTAAATGCGTATCCATAGAGGATATTAAAAAGAATGAATATTCTCTATATATTAATATATACGAAGTAGAGAAACTTACTGATTCAATACTTAATCCTGTTAACATAGAGGATGTTTGTAAAATTGAGAAAGGCTCACAGTATACAATTTCTAAATTCAAGGATCAAATATCAAATACTCCTACTGATTATCAATTATTAACTTCAATAAATATCCAGGATGGAATTGTTGATTATGATTCATTACCTTATGTTTATCCTGATCCAAAATTATTGAAATTTAAATTGGAAGAAGGAGATATTGTTGTTACGACAAAATCTACAGTTGTAAAGACATTTGTTGCTAATGATTTACCTGACAGAAATATTATCGTTACTGGAGGAATGATCATATTAAAACCAGACACATCAAAAGTAAATCCGACTTACGTAAAGATGTTTTTAGATTCTTCGATTGGAAAAAGTGAATTCAAATCAATTATAAAAGGGAACACTATTGGCTTTGTCCCATTTAAAGAATTTAAAGAAAGAATGATTATTTCTTGTCCGTCTTTAGAAAAACAAAACAAATTGTCTGAACAATACAACAATATGTTGTGGACAATAAACGCTTTAACAAAACAATTAGCTGATACAAAAGATGAATTAGCAAATATCATCGAAAACTCATTGAATGAGGGCGAATAATATGCGATATACTCATAAACAAAAATCTGCTATTCTTCAAAAAATTATTGATAAAATTTCAAAAGAAATTTTTCATGCACGTGAAGATTCAGAGATAGATGCCATTATGAACAAATATGGTGTTACTTTGGAAGAATCGGCAATGCCAATAAATAAAAATACATCCACAATATTGGTTCTAGGAGCTTTGAAAGGTAGAAAGTCGGATTATCAAATGACAGCAAAAAAATTGAATATTCCTGAAAATAATATTGAATTTGTAGATGACTATTCTAAAATGCACTCATTCAATGCAGAACAGTTAAGGTATTCTGACAGATATTCCGACATTATCATTGGACCAACACCACATAGTATAAAAAACAAAGGTGATTTTAGTAGCGTTATAGCCATGATAGAAAATAATCCGAAGGAGTATCCAAAATTGTTAAAAGCAATTGCTAATAATTCCTTAAAAATAACAACTAGCAATTTTAAGGAGTTATTGCAACAAACCAGATATTATCAAGAAGCTATTTAAAATGTTGGTTTAAAGTAAGTTGAGAGTAACTTCTTGGATGATATACAAATAGATTTATGCCTGTTTTATCGATATAATTATTAACAAAACAGTCCCAAATCAAAAAGAAGGTATGAGGATAATATTTATGCTTATGAATAAAAAACAAATGACAGAAGAGGATATTAAGTATCAGTATATTTCTCCGGCAATCGAAAATAGTGGATGGCCACGTTCTAGTATTGCGATGGAGAAAGCAATTACAGATGGAAAAATTAATATAAGGGGTAACATTGTTGTCCGCTCTTCTCCCAAAAAAGCAGATTATGTTTTATATATTGAAAAGAACTACCCAATTGCTATTGTTGAAGCTAAAGACAATAAGCATTCTGTTTCACATGGTATTCAACAAGCAAAAGAATATTGTAAAATGATGGATGTTCCTTTTGCATATTCATCAAATGGTGATGCATTTCAGGAATATGATTTTCTTACTGGTACAGAAAGGCAGATAGGATTAGAACAATTCCCCTCTCCAGAAGAATTAATGAAAAGATATAAGATTGAAGCAGGTATCACAGATAAAGAAGAAGAGATTATGCAACAACCTTATTATTCAAGCCAAACAACTTATGATCCAAGATATTATCAAGCAAATGCAGTAAACCGTACATTAGATGCTATTGCAAAAGGACAAGATAGAATTCTTCTTGTAATGGCTACAGGTACAGGGAAAACATACACAGCGTTTCAAATTGTGTATCGTTTATTAAAAGCAGGCCTAAAAAAGAAAATATTATATTTAGCCGATAGAAATGTCCTAGTAGATCAATCCATTGATCAGGATTTTAGCCCTCTAAAAAATGTTATTCACAAATTGAATTATCAAAAAGATAATCCAGTTACGGTAACTTCATACCAAGTTTACTTTTCCTTATATCAACAGATTGCAGGAGATGAAGAGAACAAGGAAGAAGATGGTGAAGATGAAATTGTAACAAAAATAAGCCAGTTGTTCAAACCTGATTTTTTCGATTTAATCATCGTTGATGAGTGTCATAGAGGATCTGCAAAAAAAGATAGTAACTGGAGAAAAATATTAGAATATTTTTCAAGTGCCACACAAATTGGAATGACAGCAACACCTAAAGAAACGGAAAAAATTTCAAATATCGATTATTTTGGTGAGCCTGTTTATACGTATAGTCTTAAAAATGGAATTGATGATGGCTTTTTAGCACCATTTAAGGTCATTAATATAACAACAGACATTTCAGAAGGATGGCGACCATATAAAGGGCAAAGAGATAAAAATGGTGAAGAAATAGAAGATCGAGTTTATACAAATAGTGATTTTGATTATAACTTAATTATCGAAGACCGTACGGAACAAGTAGCAAAGGAAATAACAAAATATTTAAAAGCAACAGATAGATATCAAAAGACTATTGTATTCTGTGCAAATGAAGATCATGCAGAAAGAATGCGTGTTGCTTTAGCCAATTTAAATAAAGATATGTGTGTAGAAAATCCGGATTATGTAGTAAGAATTACCGGTAGTGATGCATATGGCAAAGGAAAATTAAAGTATTTTATTTCTATAAATAAAGAGGGGCCTGTAATTGCAACTACATCTAAACTTTTGTCGACCGGTGTGGATTGTAAAATGGTCAAATTAATTGTTTTGGATCAAATGATTAGTTCAATGACAGAATTTAAACAAATCATTGGTAGAGGCACTCGAATTCGAGAAAAAGAAGGAAAAATGCATTTTGTAGTGATGGACTTTAGAAATGTTACTAGATTATTTAGTGATCCTGAATGGGATGGTCCTGTTGAAATTAATGATGGATTTAAACATGACGAACCCTTGAAAGTTAAAGAAGATCCAACACCATATGATACGGTTACTCCTGTTGAGCCAGGTGTACCTAGAGTAAAACCGATTATAGACAAATATGGATGTAGAGTTGAAATTATAAATAAACGTGTTTCTGTGTATGATACAAGTGGAAAATTGTTGAAAACAGAAAGCATTGTAGATTATACAAGAACAAATGTAAAAGATGAATATGCTTCTTTGGATGAGTTTATTAAGTGTTGGACTGATAATGCTAAAAAAGAAGAAATAATCAAAATTTTTCACGATAAAGGCATAGATTTTGAGCAAATGAAAAAAGAAGAGCATATGGAAGAAGTGGATGATTTTGACTATATATGTCACGTTGCATATGATAAAAAGCCATTAACTAGAAAAGAAAGAGCGAATAATGTAAAGAAAACTGACTTTCTAAGCAAATATAGTGATGTTGCTAGAGAAGTTTTGGAAACACTTCTTGAAACGTATATGAATGATGGTATTTATGAAATAGAAACTACGAAAGTATTGAAACTAGAACCATTTAAGAAATATGGAACTCCAGCAAAAATTGCAAGTTATTTTGGTGGAAAAGCAGGGTATTTAAATGCAGTTCATAACTTGCAAAATGTTATTTATGGAGGTGCTAATTAATGGCGAACAATTTATCTGGATTTATTAAAAGCATAAGAGATACCATGCGTAATGATGCAGGTATCAATGGTGATGCACAACGTATCGAGCAAATCGCATGGATGCTGTTTTTAAAAGTATATGATGCCCAGGAACAAAACTGGGAAATGGATGAAGATGATTTTGAATCTATTATTCCTGATGATTGTAAATGGTCCAATTGGGCTCAAGATGACAATTTAACAGGAGAAGATTTATTGAACTTTGTAAACAACAAATTATTTCCTACATTAAAGAAACTTGACGTAAATAAAGATACACCTATCAAAAAAGCAATTGTTAAAACAACGTTTGAAGATGCTAATAACTACATGAAAGATGGGGTTCTTTTAAGACAAGTTATCAATATTATTGATGGTCTAGATTTTGGTGACTATAAGGAAAGTCACGCTTTTGGTGAAATTTATGAGTCAATTCTTAAGGAACTTCAAAGTGCTGGATCTTCAGGTGAATTTTATACGCCTAGAGCTGTTACGGATTTTATGACTAAAATGATTAATCCTCAAATTGGAGAAACAATGGCGGACTTTGCTTGTGGAACTGGTGGTTTCCTAACTAGCTGGATTAAAGAACTTGAACCTAAAGTAAAAACTATAGAAGATAGAAAACTATTTGATCAGTCAATATATGGAATTGAAAAGAAGCCTTTTCCGTACATGTTATGTATTACAAATATGCTTTTGCATGGTGTGGATGTTCCAAAAATTGAACACGGTAATTCATTAACGCATGATGTTTTAAACTATACTGCAGAAGATAAGTTTGACGTTATTCTTATGAATCCGCCTTATGGAGGTAGTGAAAAAGATGATGTAAAAAATCATTTTCCAACAGATTTATCAAGTAGTGAAACAGCAGATTTATTCGTGTCTGTCATCATGTATCGTTTAAAGAAAAATGGTAGAGCTGCAGTAATTCTTCCGGATGGTTTCTTATCCGGAACTGATAACGCGAAAGTGGCTATTAAGAAAAAACTATTAAGCGAATTCAATTTGCACACAATTATTAGAATGCCTCATAGTGTTTTTGCGCCTTATACATCAATCACAACAAATATTCTATTCTTTGATAATACGCATCCTACTGAAGAAACATGGTTTTACCGCCTAGATATGCCAGAGGGATATAAGAACTTTTCAAAGACAAAACCAATGAAGTTAGAGCATTTTCAACCTGCTATTGATTGGTGGAATAATAGAGAAGAAATTAATGTTGATGGTTTTGATAAGTCAAAGAAATATACTTATTCCGAGTTAGAAGAAAAAGGATTTAATATTGATCTATGTAGTTATCCACACGAAGAAGAAGAAATCTTACCACCAAAAGAGTTGATTCAACAATATCAAGAAAAAAGAAAGAGTTTAAATGCAGATATTGATAGAATACTTGCTCAAATTACAGAAATTTTAGGGATTGATCTTGAGGAGAATGACTAATGGAAGACAGAATGACAGCTCAACAGCTTAAGAACTCTATTCTTCAAATGGCTGTTCAAGGTAAGCTAGTACCACAAGATCCAAATGATGAGCCAGCTTCAGTATTGCTAGATCGAATTCGCAAGGAAAAACAAAACCTTATTGCTGAAGGTAAAATCAAAAAAGATAAGAATGAATCTATCATTTATAGAAGGGATAATTCTTATTATGAAAAGCTAGGAAAAAACGAAATTTGCATTGATGAGCTTATCCCCTTTGATATTCCACACAATTGGACATGGACTAGACTTTCTAGCATTGCAAATACATTTGGTGGCTATGCCTTTAAAAGCACTGAATACACAAATACAGGAGTTCGTGTTATTAGAATTTCCGATTTTGATAATAATGGAATACTAGATGGTGAATATAAATATTATTATGAAGAAGAATCATTAAATAAATACCTTTTAAAGGAAAACGATATTCTCTTATGTATGACCGGTGGAACCGTTGGAAAAACTTGTGTAAATAACAGGAAAACAAAACAATATTTAAATCAAAGAGTTGCTTCCATAAGAACATACGATTTAATTTACTATAGATATGTTTATAAAGTTATTACATCCAATTATATTCAATGTATAATTAATAAATCTAAAACATCAACTAACGATAATATTTCGATGGATACTATCAATGATTTCTTAATTCCGCTTCCTCCTTATAACGAGCAAGTAAGAATTTGTGAAGCAATTGATAAAATATAAATTCTTGTCATTATTCTTATTATGAGAAGTTAGGAAAGCAAGAAAACGATATTAATGATGAAATAACAATAAACATCCCAAACGGTTGGTCGATTAGTCGTTTAAAAGAATTAGTCGAAATCAGTACAGGAAAAAAAGATGCTAATTATGGATCTGAAACTGGAAAATATGATTTTTTCACCTGTGCAAATGCACCTATTAAAGCTAATGGTTACTCTTATTCAGGTGAATATTTGATTATGCCTGGTAATGGGGCAAATATCGGGACTGTCATTTATTATAATGGCAAATTTGAAGCATATCAAAGAACCTATCTTTTGAAAAATATCTATTCCATCAATTTAAAATGGATGAAATATCATCTTGAATCTAATTGGAAAGAATATAATTCTGATAAAATGTTTGGAAGCGCTATTCCTTATATTAAATTATCCAATTTAGAAAATTATCTTGTTTATATTCCTCCTATGGTTGAACAAAACAAGATAATCGAAATTTTAGATTTAACAAATACTATACTAGAAAAACTTTGAATTTATATTTCTACCAATCTATAAGATTATCTACTAATTCTTGTTGTTCGGTAGAGGTTTTGCGCAAATAAATACGTGTAGTCTCTATACTTTCGTGTCCCATAAGATCCGCCAGGAAAGCGATATCATTACATTTAGCTAAAAAGTTTTTAGCAAACCGATGCCTAAATGAATGTGGATATACAACAGCAGGATTGATATCATACTTTTTAGCAAATTTCTTTAACTGCCCAGATATTCCTCGAGTAGTAATTCTTTCGCCATATTTATTCAAAAAAATGAAGCCACTTTCCTGATTACGTGTTGATAACCAATCGAGCGCTTCATTTTTTAATTGTTTTGGAATATATATTCTTCGAAGCTTTCCGCCTTTTGAGTAGATATCAATATATCCTAATTTAACGTGTTCAACTTTAAATTGAATCAATTCACTGACTCTGGCTCCAGTTGCAGCAAGAAACCTAATAACCATATACCAATCGATATCATCTTTTTTTAAACAGTTTTTCAAATAATTGTAATCTGCTTCACTAATCACATTCTCTAAAAATGTTTTTTGTTGAATTTTCACAAATGGTAGTTTCATATTTTCTTTTTTTATAAAATCCAAATAACAATTAATAGCTCGTAACCGTAAGTTTACAGTTTTTGGCTTGTAATTTTCTATCATCCAAATTTTATATTCTTTTAAATTTTTCTTATTTACTACATCGTATTGTTGATAGAATTGTTTTACTGCAAAATAATAAGAATCAATTGTATTTTTTGAAAAATTTGATTTATCTAAATACTCTTTAAATGTCTCTAACATTTTAACACCTCCGAAGAAGGATTATATATGTTAAAATTCGAGTAAATTTGTTATTTTATTTATTTTTTCAATTATTCTTTTTTGTTCTCCTTTAGGAGGAAAAGGAAGTAATTGCTTTTTTAAGTTAGATTGAGTTATTTGATTGATTGTTTCGGTTTTCACTCCTTCTAATTGCAAACGAAACATAGGAGAATCAAGATAAAGCTTTATATAATCATTATAATCACTACAGAATTTTGCCATGAATGCTCCAAAAGCAGCTCTTTTTTCATCAAAAATAGCACATTTACCAACTAACGATCTGCTTCCGTTTCTCGCACATATTAATAAATCGCCTTTATAAATAAAAGCCTTCTCAGGTATTGTGCAACGTACATAAACATTATCTGAATAACAAATTTTATTATTTTGAATATTGCTGGATCTTAAAACAAGAATGCCTGTGGAATCCGTTATATCTGAGGGTTTATATGTAAGACCAACATTAGTTTCACCTATATTTCCTAATCTAGTCCAACACCAATTATCTGGTATTTCAAATGGGATTTCATCATCAATACATCTTTCGGAATTATCGAACTTCTCATAATAAGAATTATCCCTTCTATAAATGATAGATTCATTCTTGCATTTTTTAATTTTACCTTCAGAAATTAACTTTTGTTTTTCTTTACGGATTCGATCTAACAATACTGAAGCTGGCTCATCATTTGAATCTTGTGGAACCAGTTTTCCTTTAATAGCATACTGTAATATTGATTTTTTAAGTTGTTGTTTGATATTGGAATTCAATTCATATAACTTTATTTCTGCATGATTATATTTTTCTATCAATGGTTCAAGTTCCTTAATTTTGTCCACAATACGATATTGTTCGTTTAATGGAGGAATTGCTATCAAAGATGTAGCTAATTGATTTAGATAAAATCCTTTTTGAGCAGTTCCAGTTGCTTCTTTATTAACTCTATTTTGAAAAAAAGGATTATCAAAAAAGTATTTTAAATATTGGTTAAATATAAAGGTTGCGAT
>OGWX01001495.1_pt1 | contig 15469 bp, 9 predicted proteins | sample 1576151 | NCBI WGS metagenome assembly OGWX01 (sample SAMEA3541591, study PRJEB24748) | human gut metagenome | biome: human gut; feature: human-associated habitat; material: faeces | place: China | collected 2012
TATCTGATGGGAGTCGGAACACCGGCGAATATTCTGGAAGCTGTAGAACGTGGTGTTGACTTCTTTGACTGTGTATATCCAAGCAGAAACGGACGCCATGGACATGTGTATACGAATCATGGAAAGATGAATCTGTTCAATGCCAAGTATGAGTTAGATACAAGACCAATTGAGGAAGGTTGTAACTGCCCGGTATGCAGAACGTATTCCAGAGCTTATGTGAGACATCTTCTGAAAGCAAAGGAGATGCTTGGTATGAGATTTTGTGTACTTCATAATCTATATTTCTATAATAAGATGATGGAAGAGATCCGCGAGGCAATTGAGGCAGGAAGATACAAAGAATATAAAGAAGAGAAGCTTCGCAGAATGGCAGAGGGCGAGTAGATCACAGGCAAATCAGAAAAATCGCAGATGATATTTGGTACGGGAACGGGCAGAATTTTCAGGTGAGAATTGTAAAAATAGAAAATATTTATAAAATCACGTAGAAATGATGAAAATATCTTGATGAAAATGTCAAATTCCTGTATAGTAGAAACAGTGTTTAATGAAATTTAGGAGGGAATATTATGTACGCATTGGCAGCACAGAGTGCAGGAACAAACTGGGTAGTACTGATTTTAGTATATGTAGTAATATTCGGTGGATTTTATATGTTATTCATGCGCCCACAGAAAAAAGAGCAGAAGAGAATCCAGGAGATGATCGCAGAGATGGAAGTCGGTGATACCGTACTTACAACAAGCGGTTTCTACGGAGTAATCATCGACATTACAGATGATGATCTTATCGTAGAGTTTGGTAATAATAAGAACTGTAGAATCCCGATGCAGAAAGCAGCAATCGCACAGGTTGAGAAAGCATCTGCTGAATAGGAAGATGAGGAGTGAAGAAGAATCCCGGGACCGGGGTTCTTCTTTTTCTATATGGCGATCAATCATTCTATGAAGAAGATTTTAAAGGCACTGTCGTTTGACGGGATTGAGGTGGAGGCAGCCAGACATCTTGCCAGCCTCAAAGCGATAGACCCAATGAAAATCTTTCACAAAACAATCGATTACAAGATATATAACGGAGATTATGAAGTGCCGGTGCGTATTTATCTGCCGAGAGAAAAGGTGACGGAAGATCTTCCGGTCTTTTTGTTCTTCCACGGTGGCGGCTGGGTAACGGATTGTATTGATAATTATGAAAGAATCTGTGCAAGACTGGCATCCGCGACAGAACATATTGTGGTGTCGGTAGAATACAGACTGGCGCCGGAACACCCATTTCCAACAGGTTTTATGGACTGTTATGCAGTGGCCAAAGCCATTTATACAAATCGGTTTATTTTAAATGTGAATCCTCAACGCATTACATTGATCGGTGACAGTGCCGGCGGAAATCTTGCGGCAGCAGTTTCGCTGAAAGCAAGAGATGATGGGATTTTTAAGCCTCAAAGACAGATTTTGATCTATCCGGCAGTGAATAATGACTACAGTGATACTTCCAGGTTCCAGTCAGTAAAAGACTGTGGAAGTGATTATCTTCTGACAGCGGGAAAGATGCGTGATTATATTGATTTTTATGCGGCCAGAGAAGAGGATAAGAAGAATAAATATTTTGCACCACTGATGGAGACAGATTACAGAAATCAACCGGATACATTAATTCTGACAGCAGAGTTCGACCCACTTCGAGATGAAGGGGAAGAATATGGAAAACGGCTAAAGGAAGCCGGTAATTACGTGGAGGTTCATCGAATCAAAGATGCGCTTCACGGATATTTTGCGCTTGGGATCCGGTATTTCCATGTGCAGGAAAGTTTTGAACTGATCAATCAGTTCTTAAGTAGGAGGGAATAAAAGTGTTCCAGCAAAGAAGAGCGTATTGGCGGAATCTGGACAATGCAGCAAAAATGTTTTCCGCTGCCAGCAGCCCGAAGGATACAAGGGTATTTCGCTTTTACTGCGTATTAAAAGAAAAGATTGACGGAAGTGTTCTTAAGATGGCATTGGATCAGACAATCCAGAAGTATCCGGTCTTTCTGTCAGTCATGCGAAAAGGACTTTTCTGGCATTATCTTGAGAAAAGTGATCTGCGGCCGGTCGTAAGGGAAGAGTACAAGGAACCGTGCAGCCATCTTTATATAAGAGATAAAAAAGAATTATTATTTGAAGTCACCTATTATAAGAACCGGATTAATTTTGAAGTGTTTCATGCACTGACAGATGGGACGGGAGCAACTGAATTTTTGCGTGAGCTTGTGAAGAACTATCTTTATCTGATGCATGAAAAGGATGGTCTGGAAAATGTGATTCTTACGGAGCAAGATCTGACAGTAAAAGATCAGGAGGAGGATGGTTTTGGCCGTTACTACAATCCAGATGAGCGTGGCACGAGAAAGAAAAAGAATCATGCTTATCAGATTCGCCGGGAGAGTAAGGAATATGAAGAACTTCAGATTGGCGAGACGACTGCCTCAGTAAAAGAACTTCTGGAAGTATCAAGAAAACATGGCGTATCCATGTCTGTATTTTTGACGGCAGCGATGATCTGTGCGATTCATGAAGAACAAAGTAAGATTCAGGAAAAGAAGCCTGTAATTTTAATGGTTCCAGTGAATTTGAGAAAAATTTTCCCATCTGATTCTATGCTGAATTTTTTTAGTTATATTGAACCGGGATATCGTTTCGGGGAAGGCAAAGATTCTTTTGATGATGTGCTGGAAGCAACAAAGCAGTATTTTGAAGAAAATCTGTCAAAAGAAAAAATTGCGGAACGTATGAACAATCTGATTGCCTATGAGAAACATAAAATTTTAAAATGGGCGCCGCTGGAACTGAAGAATCGTTGTATCAAGATGGGAGCGAAGCTTGCAGAGCGGGAAGTGACAGCAGTATTGTCCAATATGAGTGTGGTGAAGATGCCTCCGGAATATGCAAAATATATTGAACGTTTCGGAGTTTACACAAGCACCATGCGTACAGAGCTTTGCGTATGCTCTTTTGGAGATACATTGTCATTTGCGTTTACTTCCAGATATGACAGCACGAATATTCAGCGTAATTTTTATCGTATATTGAAGGAACAGGGAATCTTTGTAAAAAAAGTAGAACCAGATTACCCAAAAGAGGCTAAACCCAATTATGAAGGAAAGAAAGTGTTTCAGATTTTTAATTTCTGCTGTATTGCAGCAGTTGTTCTGTGCATCATGTTAAATCTGGTCCTGACACCAGATTTACACTGGTGGATATTTGCGGTAGCAGGAGGATTTAGTATGTGGCTTGCATTTGCAACCGGATACCTGAAGCGTTATAATTTACTTAAGAATGCGATGTGGCAGTTGCTTATTGTGAGCATAGGAAGTATTTTGTGGGATATTTTCACAGGGTGGCACAGGTGGTCGGTAGATCTGGTATTGCCGCTAGTCTGCCTGATCGTGGAGATATTGATGGAGTTGATTGCAAGGATCCAGTCACATCCGCCAAAAGAATATATGATTTACTATGTAATGGCATCGGTCTACAGCATGGTACTGCCTCTGATTCTGATGGCGACAGGTGTGATCTTGTACCGTGCATTTGCAGTTATCTGTGTGGGCTTAAGCTTTTTATTCTTTATAAGACTACTTCTATTTAGAAAAAAAGAATTTAAAGAAGAAATGTATAAAAAGTTTCATGTGTAATGATGCGAAGGAGGTATGTCATATGATTAATTATTCAGAAGACAAAGACAGACAGTATCACGTACAACTGGAAGAAGGGGATGTTGGGAGATATGTGATCCTGACCGGAGATCCAAAGCGCTGTCAGAAGATTGCGGAACATTTTGAAGATGCTCTGCCTGTAGCAGACAGTCGTGAATTTACAACTTATACCGGCTATCTGGAAGGGGAGAAAGTCAGTGTAACGTCGACCGGGATTGGAGGTCCGTCTGCGGCAATCGCACTGGAAGAACTGGCAAATGTAGGAGCCGATACATTTATCCGGGTGGGAACAAGTGGAGGTATGCAGTTAGAGGTAAAAAGTGGTGATCTTGTCATTGCTACAGGAGCAGTCCGCATGGAAGGAACAAGCAAAGAATATGCGCCAGTTGAGTTTCCGGCAGTATCGGATTTTCATATCACGAATGCGCTTGTAGAGGCAGCAGAAAATCTGAAATTTCCTTATCATGTGGGTGTGGTGGAATGTAAAGATTCTTTTTATGGGCAGCATGCACCACAGACGAAGCCTGTTGGATATGAACTGTTAAATAAATGGAATGCATGGGTTCAGTGTGGCTGCCTGGCCTCAGAGATGGAATCAGCAGCACTATTCGTTGTGGCAAGTTACAGGAAAGTACGGATTGGAACGGTTCTTCTTACAATGGCGAACCAGGAGCGGGCAAAGAAAGGACTGGATAATCCAGTCGTGCATGATACAGAGGCACCGATTCGTACAGCAGTAGAAGCACTTCGTATACTGATCAGAAAAGAGAGGAGATAATGCTATGGGAACACCACACAATGAAGCAGAAAAAGGAGAGATTGCAAAACGAGTTCTGATGCCGGGAGATCCGCTTCGTGCAAAATATATTGCGGAACATTTTTTGGAAGATGCGGTATGTTTTAATACCGTAAGAAATATGCTTGGATACACGGGAACTTATAAAGGAGAGAAGATTTCTGTTATGGGAGGTGGTATGGGAGTTCCATCAGTCGGAATCTATACTTATGAACTGTACCACGAATATGAAGTGGAAGAAATTATCCGCATCGGCTCGGCAGGGGCCCTTCAGGATGATGTGGATCTTCGGGATGTGGTCATTGCTGTAGGTGCCTGTACAGATTCGAATTATGCCGCACAGTATAATCTTCCGGGAACATTTGCACCGATTGCGGATTATGAATTACTGGAAAGTGCCGTAAACACGGTAAGAGAGAAAGGTCTGACAGTCCGTGCCGGAAATGTACTTACTTCCGATGTATTTTATAATGATGATCCGACGGTCAATGACCGTTGGCGCAAGATGGGAGTACTTGCAGTGGAGATGGAATCAGCAGCACTTTATATGAATGCAGCAAGAGCAGGAAAAAAGGCGCTTTGCATGCTTACAATTTCCGATCATTTATACAAAGATGAAAAATTATCTGCCAGGGAGCGGCAACTGGGATTTGATAATATGATACAAATTGCATTAGATATGTGATCTGTTGATTTACAACAATTGAATATTGCAACATATAAAAGAAGATACGTGACTGGTATCTTCTTTTATATGTTAAGATATTAATTTTTAGAAGTTTCTGGTTGTAGTATTTCTATAGATAGTATGGAATGAGTAATCAGAGAATCTGCTGAAACACAAGTGTCAGAATTCCAAAGTTCAGTAAAGAATTCATCAAAAATTTGATTCAGTATGATTTTATTAGGAATACAGACATTATATTCAGGTGTGTTTCTCGCAAAACGCAGATAACTGAAATCCTGGGAATGGAATAAAGTAGGCCTTGGGATGTGTTGATAGTCCGATAAGATCCCATTTGGAAGCACTTTCAAATCCAGTTGTTCGTTATTTTGACGTAACTCATCTACATGCTTAATGTAACGAAGTCTCTGTTCAGGAGTCAGTTGGATACGAAAACCATAAAAATCCAGTTCGCCACTAACTATAAAATCATTGAAAACAGAAGCATATAATATAATTTTTACACTTGAGCAGCGTAAAAGCTGTGCAGTGATAGTATGTAGCCGCTTTAATGTTTCAGGTTTCAGGTTGTTAAAAATAGAAGAATATTTATTGAATAATTCTTCGTACAAATCATCTGGAAGAAAATGTTCTGTAAAATGACCGAGAATACTGGACGAATTCTGAGCAAAAAGTGAGTGCTCGTATTCGTGATTCCGAATCATGTTTTCAATTGTCGTTTTTCGAATTAACAAAGATTCTTTGTTACAAAGTAAACGGATTTTATGATATAGCTCCGTTGATAGAGAAGAATCTTCAATTGTAGTTACAGAAAGACAATGACTCTGATCTACCAACATTCCGGAAATAGAATAAATATCTTTAATTGCAAATACCAGCTTTTTCTGTGCCTGTGAACCACAATACAGGTCAAAATCAATATTAGAAAGATTGGACAGTACATTTGTCAGAAAACTTGTAATATAAGTGCTGCTCAAATTTGGAGTGTCGAGATTTATCATTAATGAAAAATGCACACCGGGAAGGACGAGCCCACGGTCATTGTGAAGACCGTTTAATTCAGTAATCATCATCTGATAATTCAAATCTATATTTAGAATGTCTACCATGGCATAGATATTCAAAGATTGAACTTTTCTTAGAGACGGATGTTTCATTTTAAAAATAAACTGATCCAGAGTGAGCTCGGGATAGTATGATATCTTTGATGCAACTTCAGAGCCTGTAGAAGAACGAAGCTCTTTTACATAGGAATATTCGGATTCCAGGTTATCGTAAATAGCGAATTGCAAATCCTGAAGATTGCGTACTTGATATCTGTGAACAATGAAGCAGATGCGTCTGCAGACCAGACTGACACAAAACAGGATGAGACCAAAGCAGATGATACAGCACAGAAAAACGATGAAGCAGCACAGAAAACAGATAATGCAGCGACGCAGGCTGGCAATGCAGCACAGCCTGTTGTAGATGGCGCGGATGTTACCGTTGCTGGTACATCTATTACAATTCCTGCAATCAAGTTCCAAGGTGCCAATGCAGCAGTTGCAGAAGCGCTTACAAAAGATGTTAAGATTGACGAGAATGATCCGGCAATCAAGGGCCTTCGTAAAGAACTTGAAAACCTGGAGATTGTGGGTGGCGAGGAAGGAATCGAAAATGATGACAAAGCAATCGCTACATGCGCAGAAGAAGAAAAGAAGAATGGTCTGTCAGAGGAACAGATTCAAACAGTTTTAGGACTGTACCAGGATTACCAGGAATACTGGACAAAACATGCTGATTTACTTGGAGTACAGACACCATTCTTCTTGGACTTTAATGACAGCAAAGATGATAAACTGGGAGTTCTCGGGGAAATGCTGGCACTTGCCGGACAATCTGTAGATGATGTCAGAAATGGAACGGTCAGCTATGATGATCTGACTGGAACGATTCTCACATTTAAGTATGGTGATGAAAAAGGCGTAGAGTATTACGATAAAAAAATCATCCAGGCAAGAAAAGATGCACTGCAGGCTGTTGAAGATTCAAAAGCTAAAACAGATGCTCAGAAGCTTCTTGTATTGAATGACTGGCTTGCACATCATAATACATTTGATATGGCTTATATCATGAATAGTGGGAAATCAGCGGATGAGCAGCCAATGTATTCTCCTACAGCGGAAAAGCCAGAACATTACAATGATATAAAACCTATTTTTGAGGAGATGTATAAGAAGCAGATTACTCAGACTTTCCATGATCAGTTTGCTGACGGCATTAAAGATGGTTTTAGAAAGAGTTATTATGAGAAGGCAATTCAGAACATTATTTATCAGCAGGCATTAGGAAAAGCTGAGAGTGACGCGACTGATGAAGAAAAAGCTGAGGCAAACAAGAAGGCTGAAGCTTATGTAGAAACAAATAAGGATGATATCGATGCAGATCCAGATGGATTTGCAAGAACGAACTTTGGTGACGAAGTAGCAGACCAGCTGAAAGCAGGTGCCGATGATTTCATCAAAAAGGCAGAAAATGAAGGTGTAGATGTCAATAATGACGGCAATAAAGTAACTATAGAGCAGATGACTCAGAATATGATGGCTACGGAAAAAGTTCTTGATTTGGATCAAGATGGAACGAACGAGACAACTGCTAATGATGGAATCCCGATTTTGACAGAGCAGGCTGCAACTCAGATGACAGATGGTGTTGTCAATTACTGGGAAGGTTCTCATATTGGAGTCTTTGGATTTGGCAAATCTGTATGTCTTGGATATTCTAAAGCATATGCATATTTGGTACAGTGCCTGGATAAAAATGTCTATCTGAAGAATCCAAGTGCCGGATATGATGATAGTACGAACTGGAAAACAGCAAAAGATCTGTATTATGATAAAGATGGCAATATTAATATTGATGCTGGATATACCGTAGACCTTGTAAGAATTACATTTAAGTCAAGTGTTTCTATGTTTGGTGAGGAAGATCCGGACTTTGGATCCGATCACTACTGGAATGCAGTAAGATTAAATGGAAAATGGTATTATGTGGATGCATGTTATACAGATGTATACACAGAGGTTATGAGCCGTGATCGTGTAGAGACAGATGGAGATATGAATCATGTATTCTTCCTGTTCAGTGATACAAGCGCAAGAAAGCTGTATGACGGAAACATGGATACGACAAAACCTGGTGATGGACTTCGGACACTGTACAGAAAGGCAGCAACAGACCAGTCCTATGAAAAAGCCTGGGTAGCCCGTGCGGCAAGTAACGTATATTCTGACGGAACATACATGTACTACCTGTATGATTCTACAGATTTGTTTGCACGAGCAGACAGCATGTCAAATATGGGATCTAGTTCAGGCTCAAGTAGTGATAAAAAAACTACGGAATATAAGTTGGTTCGCCATAAGATTACTGATCAGGACATTGTATCTGATAAAGATGCAGACAGTGATTATGAGACATTAATTGACTTTACCGATAAGGGAAAAGACGCTGATGGCAAAGAACAGAATGTTGTTACAGTTTTGAAAGATGGAAAAATGCAGAAAGATGAAACGCTTACAAAACTGTATGAGCAGTTCAAGGATGAGCAGAAAATCTATCCTTCTATTGGATTGACAGCAGCATACTATAGTGGAAAACTCTATTTCAATGTATCCAATGATCTGATGTCATATGATCTTAAAACTGGAGAAGTAGCAACAGTAAAAGAATACAATACAGTATCTGCAACACGTGATTTTTCAAAGCTGTTTGGTGGCATGGCATTCACAGTAACAAAAAAAGACAATGCTACATTTACAGTAGAAAATCATCCAATCTCAGGAGTAACAATCAAAGAAGATGGAACATTATATGTTTCTATCGCAACAAATCTTGGATTCATTTCCGGTAAGAAGAATATTTCAGATCATGAAAGCCAGGGATATGAATTTGAAGAGACAGATTATAACCCGAACTATACAAATTACAAGAAATTGCAGAGCATTATGGGAAATCCGACCAATGATAATGATGAGTTTATGTGGTCAGCAAACTTTGTTGAGACAACAGAGATGAGTAACTTGACTGGAGACTCTCATGATTTTGGTGAAAAACCTATAACTATAGCTGCAACATGCGGACGTGATGCATTTACAGAGAGTCGTTGTAGTGACTGCGGATTGATTAAAGCAGGAACACGCAAGACTCAGAAAGGTACTGCTCACGAACATCATTATATTGAGTTTAATGAAGTATACTATACAAAAGATGATAATAAAAACTTCAACACAGGTGTTAACTACGTGTGCCCAGAGTGCGGAGACTGCATCACAAAACCTGTAAAATCAAAATTAAGTGAAATTATGGGTACAGAGGATGATTACGCTGAACGCCTTGCAAAATATAATGCAGCAGCTGAGGATGCAAAAGAGGGTCATGCTTATACAGCAACGGACGCTACACTGAGTGCTGATCATACTCAGATTACATTCCAGAATCTGAAATGTGATTCCTGCTACGCAAAGAAAGACAAATTGGATTGTCTGCTTAGCAAAGATACAGATGCTGGTAACAAAGCAAATTATGATTCCATTGAGAAGACATTAGATGCAAAAGCAACCGTAGATGTTGATCCGAAAAAGACAACAACTGTTGGGAGTTGTGAAGATGAAAATGGAGCAACAACCATTTATACCAAAGCTGGCAAGACAGATGCTGGTGTGAAATACACAGCAACAGCAACTGTTCCAGGTAAAAAAGGACAGCATACTTATGCTGGAACATTTAAATGGTCTGATGAAAAAAATGCAGATGGCAAGTATGATGTCACTGTAACAGATGTAAAATGTGACGTTTGCGGAAATGAGCCAAAAGCTGAACAGATTGGAACGCCAGTAGTTGCGAAAGACGATTCACAGAGCAAAGCAGCAACTTGTGAAGAGGACGGAGTAGAGGTCTGGATTGCAACTGTAGAAGTGAAGAATGCAGATGGAAGTGCAACAATCGGTACTCTTACAAGCAAGAAAGAAGTAAAACTTGATAAACTGAGCCATAAATATGGTGATCCTGTGTGGAATTGGGCAGATGATAACAAGAGTGCGACAGCAACCTTTACATGTGCAAATGATGCTAATAAAGATCATGTGAAGACTGTTGAGGCTAAAGTAGAAGAAAAGCCAGAAAGTGCAAGTTGTACAGAACCAGGAAAAGTTACTTATAAAGCAAGTGTAGAATTTGATGGTAAAACATATGAAGACAGCAAGTCTGCAGATGTACCGGCACTTGGTCATGATTACAAAGTTTCCGAGAAAGATGGATGGAAATGGACAGCTGACAAAGAGAAGGGATATACAGCAAAAGCAACATTTGTATGCAGCCGTTGTAAACATTCTAAAGAAGTAGAGGCAGAAGTAACACCAGAAGAAAACGATGGTCAGGTTACTTACAAAGCAAAAGCCACATATACAGATGAAAGTGGTAAAGAATTTACAGCAACAGCTGAAAAGAAGACAAAACTTTCTATCTACTACGAAGTTCACCGTCAAGATTATGGATGGGAAGTAGACGCGAAAGATGAGGCTGACCTGAGTAAGTGGAAGAAAGATGGAATGGATTCCGGAACAGTTGGTGAATGTAAACGATTAGAAGCTATTAAGATTAAATTACCAGACGGTGTATCAGGATCTGTTCAATATCGTACACATATCCAGGATATTGGATGGGAAAGCAAATGGGCAGAAGATGGAGCTCTTTCGGGAACAAGCGGAAAGGCAAAACGTCTGGAAGCAATCCAAATAAAACTGTCAGGTAAAGTCGCTGATAAGTATGATATCTACTATTGTGTACATGCTCAGAATGTTGGATGGCTCGGATGGGCTAAGAACGGTGAACAGGCCGGAACAGCAGGATACGCTTACCGACTGGAAGCAATTAGGATTAAGTTAGTTCCGAAGGGTGAAAAACCACCTAAAAAAGTAGGCTCTACAGATAAGGCTATGGAAGCAAGACTTGTTGGTTACCAGACACATGTACAGGATATTGGAACACAAGATTATGTATATGATGGAGCAATGGCAGGAACAAGTGGACAGGCAAAACGTATGGAGTCTATCCGTATTAAACTTCCATCAACAATGGCTTCTGAGGGAAAAATCGAATATAAATCCCATATCGAGAATATCGGATGGGAGAAGAGCTGGAAGAAGACCGGAGAATTATCAGGTACAACTGGAAAGAGTCTTAGATTAGAGGCAATTCAGATTAAACTTTCAGGAGATATTGCTGAGAAGTACGATGTATATTACAGAGTACATGCTGAAAACTTCGGATGGCTTGGATGGGCTAAGAACGGAGAAAAATCAGGAACAGAAGGCTATGCTTATCGTTTGGAAGCACTTCAGATTAAACTTGTTCCAAAGGGAACAGAAAATCCGGAACTTCCGACACCTGCATCTGCGAAGAAAGAAGCATTTATCAAAAAATAAAATACTTTATTGATTTTAAGAAGACATGGCCGAAAGGTCATGTCTTCTTACTGCGTACGCAAGAATGCTTTGAAAATTTTCTTGTGAAGTGTTCATATCTGATATATAATATTTTAAATCAAAAACTTTAAAAAATGAAAAACTTGAAAAAAATGAATAATTTGAAAAATAGAATAAAACAGTTGAAAAAAAAAAAAAATAATGGTATTATTTAACATAGTACTAGATGATTAGGGATATATGCTAAGGATAATATAATAATAGGGGGAACCAAAAGTGAAAAAGAAATTAATGAAAGTACTTGTGCTTTCACTTGCAACAACACTTACAGTGGGAATGACATCTGTAAGCACATTTGCTATTGATAAGAATATCAGCAATTCGCTTTCCAGTGTGTCAATTCCATCTGTCTCAGGCTATAACATTGAAGACTCAGGATTGAACAGTAAAGTGATTGCTACATTAAAAGAAAAGGCAGCAGAGCTTCAGAACAGTGGTGTATATGCAGATGCTACAAAGAGTACATACATCAAGTTCAACGGAAGTCCGGTACAGGAAGTGACTTATGACGGTAAGCCACATGGACTTTCTGCAGGAGTTTATGCTACTATTGGCAATAGCAAGGTTGCAGAAGCAGATATGTTTTATGTAGGTGTATTAGCAGATGATACATATTATGCATCATCAGAGGCTCCAACAGAAGAAGGATATTATTATGTCGCTGCCACTTATCCAGGAAGCGATGAGTATTACCCGATTATTGCTTATGGAATTGTTGTGATAAAAGCAGCTGAGACACCGGATAAACCAAATCCAGAACCAAAACCAAATCCAGAACCAGAACCAAATCCAGAACCAAAACCAAATCCAGAACCAAATCCAGAACCAAAACCAAATCCAGGTGAGGATCCGGGTAATAGTGGTAAAGATGATAACAATAAAGATGACAACAAAGGTGCAATTGTAGATAATAATAAAAACAATACAAACACACCTACCATCAAAAAAGTGTCTGATACAACAGATAATGCGAAAAAAGCGCCTAAGACTGCTGACACAGCAAACTACGCTCTTTATCTTGTAACTCTTCTTGTAGCAGGAGTTGCAACAGTCGTTACACTTATGATGAGAAAAAGAAGAAAATAATTTTACAAATTAAGTGGTTAATTTTGTACAGAATTCCGAACAGGTAGAGATAATATGTCTGTTCGGAATTTTTTTTCTCTTTTTGCGGTTTTAGTGTATTAAAGTATTGAAATCTGTTAAAAAATAAGCTAATATAAAAAGCATAGATTTTTTGCAGTACTAGTCTAGGAAGGAAGATACATATGAATTTAAAAATTGGCGTGATCAAAGGGGACGGAATTGGCCCGGAAATCGTAACAGAGGCGATGAAAGTATTAGATAAAGTAGCCAAGCGTTACGGTCATAATATAGAGTACAGACAGTTACTGATGGGGGGAGCTTCCATCGATGTGCATGGTGTTCCTCTTACCGATGAGACAGTAGCAGAGGCAAAATCCTGCGATGCAGTTCTGATGGGATCTATCGGTGGAAACACAAGTACATCACCATGGTATAAATTAGAGCCATCTAAAAGACCGGAGGCAGGACTTCTCCGTATCCGTAAAGAGTTGAATCTTTTTGCAAACTTAAGACCGGCAATTCTTTACGATGAATTGAAAGGAGCATGTCCGTTAAAAGAAGAGATCACAGAAGGCGGATTTGATCTGATGATTATGAGAGAGCTTACCGGTGGACTTTACTTTGGAGAGAGAAAGACAGAAGAAGTCGACGGAGTGATGACTGCATTTGACAGTCTTACATATAACGAGAATGAAATCCGCAGAATTGCAAAGAGAGCATTTGACATTGCAATGAAGCGTAGAAAGAAAGTTACAAGTGTAGATAAAGCAAATGTTCTGGATTCTTCCAGACTCTGGAGAAAAGTGGTAGAGGAAGTTGCCAAAGATTATCCGGATGTTACCTTAGAGCATATGCTGGTTGACAACTGCGCAATGCAGCTTGTACGTGATCCGAAACAGTTCGATGTTATCCTGACAGAGAACATGTTCGGAGATATTCTTTCTGACGAGGCAAGTATGATCACAGGATCCATCGGAATGCTTGCAAGCGCAAGCCTGAACGAGACAAAATTTGGCCTTTATGAGCCAAGCGGCGGATCTGCACCGGATATTGCAGGACAGGGAATCGCAAACCCAATTGCAACAATTCTTTCCGCAGCAATGATGTTAAGATTTAGCTTTGACCTTGACAAAGAAGCAGACGCAATTGAGGCATCTGTGGCAAAAGTATTAAAAGATGGATATCGTACCATTGATATCATGTCTGAAGGAAAGACTCAGATCGGAACAGCCCGGATGGGTGATGAAATCGCAACAAATATATAGAATAAAGTGTGGTATGAAAGAATAATACAAAAAGGAGAACAAAAACATGAGAAGTGATACAGTAACAAAAGGAAAACAGCAGGCACCACATCGTTCCCTTTTTAATGCACTGGGAATGACACAGGAAGAGATGGACAGACCATTAGTTGGTATTGTAAGTTCATATAATGAAATCGTTCCAGGACATATGAATTTGGATAAGATCGTAAATGCAGTAAAACAGGGTGTTGCAATGGCTGGTGGAACACCAGTTGTATTTCCGGCAATCGCAGTCTGTGATGGAATTGCGATGGGACATATTGGAATGAAGTATTCTCTTGTAACAAGAGATCTGATTGCAGACTCTACAGAGGCTATGGCAATGGCGCATCAGTTCGATGCACTTGTTATGGTTCCGAACTGCGATAAGAACGTACCGGGACTTCTGATGGCAGCAGCCAGAATTAATATTCCGACAATCTTTGTCAGTGGAGGACCGATGCTGGCAGGACATGTAAAAGGCCAGAAGAGAAGTCTTTCCAGCATGTTCGAGGCTGTTGGAGCGAATGCAGCAGGAACACTTTCTGATGAAGATCTGTGCGAATTTGAGAACAAAGTATGTCCAACATGCGGATCTTGTTCTGGTATGTATACAGCCAACAGTATGAACTGTCTGACTGAAGTGCTTGGAATGGGACTTCGTGGAAACGGAACAATCCCGGCTGTATATTCTGAGAGAATTCGTCTTGCAAAACATGCAGGTATGAAGGTTATGGAATTATTGGAGAAAAATATCCGTCCAAGAGATATTATGACAGAGGATGCAATCTTGAATGCATTGACGGTTGATATGGCACTTGGATGTTCTACAAACAGTATGCTTCACCTTCCGGCAATCGCACATGAGATTGGTATGGATTTTGAGATTGATTTCGCAAATGGAATCAGTGAAAAGACTCCAAACCTTTGCCACCTTGCGCCGGCAGGTCCGACTTATATGGAGGATCTCAATGAGGCAGGTGGTGTCTATGCGGTTATGGCTGAACTGAACAAAAAAGGACTGCTTCATACAGACTGCATGACAGTTACAGGTAAGACAGTAGGCGAGAACATTGAAGGAGTGCAGAACAAAGATCCAGAGGTTATCCGTCCAATCGACAATCCGTACAGCCAGACAGGCGGACTTGCAGTATTAAAAGGAAATCTTGCACCGGACGGAAGTGTTGTAAAGCGTTCTGCAGTAGTAGATGAAATGCTTGTACATGAAGGACCGGCAAGAGTCTTCGAATGTGAGGAAGATGCAATCACAGCAATCAAAGGCGGCAAGATCAACCACGGTGATGTTGTTGTTATCCGTTATGAAGGACCAAAGGGCGGTCCTGGTATGAGAGAGATGTTGAACCCGACTTCTGCAATCGCAGGAATGGGACTTGGTTC
>OGWX01001496.1_pt1 | contig 15454 bp, 13 predicted proteins | sample 1576151 | NCBI WGS metagenome assembly OGWX01 (sample SAMEA3541591, study PRJEB24748) | human gut metagenome | biome: human gut; feature: human-associated habitat; material: faeces | place: China | collected 2012
TAGAGATGTAATAGAAGATGAACATATAAAACAAAATGTATGTAATACTTTTGAGTTATTACTTCAAAAGGGGATTATTCCAATCGTAAATGAGAATGATACAGTTTCAATAGACGAATTAGAAAATATAGCTAGATTCGGAGATAACGATAACTTATCAGCAATAGTTTCTGTTCTTATAGATGCAGATTTATTAATAATATTATCTGATATAGATGGTTTCTATGACAGTAATCCAAAAGAAAATCCAAATGCAAAATTAATAAAACAAATTGATGAGATTACAGAAGAAATAGAAGCATGTGCAGGTGGTGCTGGTTCAAGTTTAGGAACTGGTGGAATGGCAACAAAAATTGCTGCTGCTCATAAAGCGACAAAAGCAGGAGTAAATATGGTACTTGCAAATGGAGAAGAACCATCTATAATTTCTGATATATTAGAAGGACAAGAAGTGGGAACTTTATTCACTGCAAAAAGATAGAAAGGGGAAAATATTATGAGTAGTTTAATTTCAATGGGCCAAAAGGCAAAAGAAGCATCTTATGAATTAGGGATAGCATCTGCCGGCCAAAAAAATCAAGCTTTAACTTTTATGGCTGAAGAATTAGTAAAAGCAAAAGACGAAATAATAAAAGCAAACGAAATAGATAGACAAAATGCTATTAAAAAAGGAATAACAGAAGCTTTACTTGATAGATTATCTCTTGATGATTCTAGAATAGAAGCTATGGCACAAGGTTTACTTGATATAGTAAAATTACAAGATCCAGTAGGTGAGGTTACAAATATGTGGCAAATGCCTAATGGACTTGAAATAGGTCAAAAAAGAGTTCCTATAGGGGTTTTAGGAATAATATATGAATCAAGACCAAATGTAACTAGTGATGCTGCAGGTCTTTGTTTAAAATCAGGAAACGCTGTTATATTAAGAGGTGCAAGTGATGCAATAAACTCAAATAAAGCAGTAGCAAAAGCATTAGTAGAAGGTATAAAAAGAAGTGGTCTACCACAAGATTGTGTACAATTACTAGAAGATACTTCAAGAGAAACAGCAACTGAGATGATGAGACTTAATGACTATATAGATGTTTTAATCCCAAGGGGTGGAGCAGGTCTTATAAAATCAGTTGTTCAAAATGCAACAGTTCCAGTAATTGAGACAGGAACAGGAAACTGTCATATATTTGTAGACGAAACTGCTGACTTAGAAATGGCAAAAGCTATAGTATTAAATGCTAAAGTTCAAAGACCAGGAGTTTGTAATGCGGCAGAAAAATTATTAGTTCATGAAGCAGTAGCAAATGAATTTTTACCAACTATAGTAAAAGCACTTATTACTATCTTATAACGCTTTTCTAATTCTGATAGGTTGGTATATCCCAACCAACTAATAATTTGTACAACAGATAGTATAAATGTCCAATTTTCATTTAATTCAATCTTTCCACTGAATATTAACCCCATCAAAATAGTCGCAAATAAAAATATTATTGCTAATATTGTTCCTAATATCTTTTTCATACAGTACTCCTACCACTATTTTTTTAAATCTTCCTTTTTGCATTAAATCCCCCTTTCTGATTTTATAAGTTAGCCTATTCTAACTAAAAATATCACGACTTTTTGTTTTTGTCAATATTTTTTCTTAATCTTGTCTTTTTGTTTGCTGTATCTTCTGCAAAGAGGAAAAAGGTTACTTATCCTCGTCATCAAAACGTCTATCCTTTAATACTTTCCGTAAAAGTTCCATATCTTCTTTTGAATGCGGGTTTAACATTTTCACAACTTGATAAGGCGTTTTATACTTATGTCCTTCTATGCTTTCCCCGAACATATCCATGCTGTATAAATCATCATAGCGGTCTAACAGTTTTTGAAATTTCAAATGTTGGACAAATTCTTTGACAGGGTAAAGGTCAGATGCTTGAATGATCTTTCCATTGATGTAATCGGTAATGTATTCCCGTAACTTTTCCAATTCATATTCCAGCCATTCTTCCTCGCTATCAAAGAAGTTATCATAATGTCCATGTTTCAATTCTGCATTTAGGCGTTCTTCTGCTCTCAAAAACTGGCAGATTTCCTTTTCTGCATGATGGATAAACTTCCATTCCCCCGATAACAGTTCATTTGGTGTTACACCTAACACGTCCATTATCTTTTCCAGCGTGTCAAAGGTGGGATAGTTTACCCCTCTTTCAATCTTGGAAAGGCTCTGCATATTGATACCGATAGCGTCCGCAAGCTCCTGCTGTTTCATTCCTCTGTGTTTTCGTATGGTCTGTATGTTCTCGCCTAAGAAACTGATTTTCTTTATATAACCCTCTTACGGTAGATGATTGTTTAGAGTTCAAAATATAAGAAAAGTTGGAAAAATCACAAAAAAGACTAAAAAAGCGGTTGGAAAAATCGCAAAAATAAAGAAAAACAGGTTGGAAAAATCACATAAACAAAGAAAAATGGGTTGGAAAAGTTGCGAAACAGATGTATGATAAAAGAAAAGGTGAATATAATAAAATTGTAAGAAAAGAGCGGAGATGAAGTTATGATAGAAAGAAAAGCCGAAAAAAAAGTTAAAAATTGGATTGCCAGAGGAAATGATGCGCTACTGATTACGGGAGCGAGGCAGATTGGAAAAACGTATCTCATCAGAGAATGCCTGGAAAAAAGTAAGATACCGTATATTGAATTGAATTTTATTGAACAGCCAGAACTGGTAGAATTATTTGCAGGGGCAAAAGATACAGAGGATCTGTTGATGAGATTAAGCCTTGTTTCTTCGAAAAAATTAGAAAAGGGAAAGATACAGCAGACGTATAATCGTTGGAGAAATGTAAAATCACCTGCCAGTGACAAGTCATTGAGAGCAGAGTCAATCAGGCATATCAATCGTATTTTTAAGGCGGCTTTAAATTATGCGATTGAAATGGAATATATCAAAAAGAATCCAACAAATGGCGTAAGAATTGGAAAAGATTTGACAAATAATCGGGTGGAAGTGTATACAACGGATGAAATCAAGGAACTAAAATCTGTAGTAAAGGGCACAGATATGGAGTTGTCGGTTGCCCTGTTATTTGATTGTGTAATGAGAAGAGGTGAATTATTAGGATTAGCATTTGAAGATATTGATTTCGAAAAAAACATTGTCAAAATTAGACATTCATGGGTAGAATCTGAGGATAGCAAGAAGCCTGTTTTAAAAGATTGTAAAACAGACGGTTCATACAGAGAAATGGTTGTCAGTGAAGAGACAATGCGACTTCTGAAAAGGCAAAAAGTATACTGCAAAACAATCTGTCTGAGAGAGGGAAAGCCGTTTACAGGTAAACAACGGGTTATTTGCAAAGAAGACGGAAACCCATTCTTACCGAAAAGTTACACTTCTAAATGGAATAAAACCTTGAAAAAATACGGACTCAGACATATCAAATTACATGGAACAAGACATAGTGCAATCAGTTGGTTTCTTTCACAGGGAGTACCGCTCCATATTGTACAGGCAAGAGCTGGTCATCAAGATCCTAAGATAACACTATCTGCATATAGTCATGTAGCGAAAGATGACGCAAGCAGAGTGGCAGACCTACTGGATAATACGCTTTTCTCGGCAGTTAATGAATAAGCGTAGACGTGATTCCGATTCAGGAAAGATAAGTGGAGTTGCTACAAGATAGCCTTTGATTTGCGAAGCGGAGAGAAAAAAGACCCGAAAACCCGTTTTCCCGTCTTTGAAATCTAAAATTCCAAAAGGGAATTCTTAGAGATTTCAAAAAGATTGACGGGAAATCGGGTTGTACGGGGATTTTTGAACGAGGCTACGAGCAAATCCTGTTAAGGATTGCGAGTTTTAAAGATTATATATATGAAGTAAATGTTGTTTGAAAGCAGTGGTCGCAAGTCTGGTCGCAGATTTTTTGAATGAAGTTTATGGAGATTTTCCGATGTCCTTGAGAAAGGCATACATCAATTTTTGTCGCGAGTTTGTTAGCGTGAGTTTCTCTTAATCAGGGTGTCCAGGGTTCGAACCCCTGATCGCGCACTTAGAAATCACTGTTTTTGCAGACCAGAAGCTGCGGGGGCGGTGGTTTTTTGTGCGTATTTTTAAGATGGTTCAGTCTTTTCATTATTTTGCCGGAGGTAAGTGTAAGCAACAAAAGTACCATATTTTTTGAGTATTATTTCGGATCTTGAAAATATAATGAGGATATCGGTCTGAATGAACTTGCGGATGGACAAGGCAAAAGGTCTGCTCAAAAAAGGATACAAAGTATACGAAGTAAGTGAAATGGTAGGATACAATAATCATCGCTATTTCACAGATATTTTTAAAAAGTATACAGGCGAGACGCCAAAAAACTACCAGGATCATGTGTATCATCAGGATGCAGAATGAAAAAAAGTTGTTTTTCGTGAAGAAATAGAGAAAAACATTTTGTGTTTTCGTGAAAAAAGTGCTGTATACATTTCTGTTTTTCGTGATATAATAAAGAAAAGCACGGAAAAAAGGGGGATGTATATGGTTTTTAAGCGTAAAGTATACGATAAGCTTTTGGAATGGAAAAAATTATCGGCCGGGGCATCGGCAGTGTTGCTTGAGGGGGCAAGGCGTATTGGAAAAAGTACGATCGTAGAAGAATTTGCGAAAAATGAATATGATGATTATATGATCCTTGATTTTGCAAGAGAGAATAAAGATGTGCGAAATAATTTTATTGAAAATATGGATGATCTGGACAGCTTTTTTCGGAATTTGTTTTTGTTAAAAGGAAAAAGCCTGAATGGAAAAAATTGTGTGATTATTTTTGATGAAGTACAGTTGTTCCCGTATGCAAGACAGGCAATTAAATATTTGGTGGCAGACGGAAGATATGAATATATAGAAACGGGATCCCTGATTTCTATTAGAAAAAATGTAAAAGACATTTTGATTCCGTCAGAAGAATATAGAATAAAGATGTATCCCATGGATTTTGAGGAATATTTATGGGCATTGAACGATACTGTGACGATTCCGGCAATCACAGAAGCATTTCAAAAGCGAAGAGCGCTTGGAGATGCGATCCACAGAAAGATTATGAAAACATTTCGTACTTATATGGTGGTCGGCGGAATGCCACAGGCAGTGGAGGCATTGGTCAGTGGAAAAACTTTTGCACAGATTGATTTTGTAAAGCGCAATATTTTGAGCCTTTATGAAGAAGATCTGTCAAAATATGATAATGAAAACAGAGAAAAAGCTTCTGTGATATATAAGACGCTTCCGGAACAGTTGGAAAATAAAAACTCTCATTTTAAATTTTCTCTTTTGGATAAGAATGCCAGATATCAAAACTATGTAGATGCAGTTAGTTTTATTGCAGAATCAATGATCGGAAATGAATGTATCAATGTAACGAAGCCGGAGGTTTCATTAGAATTGTTTGCGGATAGGAGTAATTTCAAGTTGTATATGGGGGATACCGGACTTTTGGTAACACAGGTTATGAAGAATCGAGATGATTCCGATGAAGATCTGTATAAATCTCTGATCGTTGGAAATTTAGGGATCAATCAGGGGATGATTCTGGAAAATATGGTGGCTCAGATGCTGCGTGCATCCGGGCACGATTTGTATTTTCATGAGTATCTGTACAGACCGGAAGGCTCATCGAGAGAAAAGAAATATGAGATAGATTTCATGACCGTGAAAAAGAAAAAGATATGTCCGATCGAAGTAAAGTCATCGGGGTATACATCGCATAAATCATTTGATTATTTAATTCGAAAATATCAGTTGAAAATGGAAGACAGATATATCATTTATACGAAAGATCTGAAATACCAGGATGGGATTTTGTATCTGCCGATTTATATGACGATGTTGATTTAGGAAAAGGTCGGTTTCTAAAAGATCCCCAAACGATATTTGCAAACCAATAATCTGAACAAAGTGTTGCAAATTTAGATGGGGATCATCCAGTTATATAAAAAAGATATTGCCAAATATGATCCAAATGAGAATTTAAATGAGCATTTTAAATTTTCAATATATGAACACAGCTTTATCTGGTTAAAAGAAGCAGGAGTTGCGTTACCTGTATTCTGTGCGCAGGAACCAAGAATCCCATTGCTACTGTCAAAGGCGACGAATATGTTTAAATTATTTTTGTCTGATGTGGGATGCTGAAAAAGCAGAGATTACCGGAAGATTATATTTACCAGATGGATCTGAGCATCCTGCAGGATGACTGATGTTTTCACTCCATCTTTCCACGTGACCCCGCGCAGAGGGAAGGGCGGCTTACACCGTCCCCCTCTTCACAAGCATAGTAGACACCTCTGTCTTTGTCGGAGGCTGTCCGGGTGTATTTAAAAGATCGATGAGTTTTTGCGCAGCAGCTTCTCCCATATACTGTTTCGGGACATGGATGGTTGTCAGTGCGGGCTCAACGACGCTACCAAGAGGGAGGTTGTCGAATCCGACGATACCGATATCCTGCGGGATCCGATATCCGCTTTCTTTTAAGGCTTTCATGGCGCCTACTGCAATCAGATCGTTGTCTGCAAAGTAGCAAGAGGCCAGTTCTTCTCCATTTTTGATCAGTTCCAGCATGTCGGTATATGCCCCTTCCATGGAAGGGGTCAGGCTGTGGACGATCGAGCGGGAGGAGGACATACCAGCCGCGCGCACTGCCTTGTAAAAACCTGAGGAACGCTCTGCAAAGTTGCTGATCTGGTAGGCGGATCTAAGATAACCGGGCTGTGTTTTACAAGTCCGGATCAGGTGTCTGGCTGCCAGATATGCACCCTGCACATTGTTGATCAGAACGCAGTTACAGGGAACTGTCTCAAAATAAGCATCCAGAAGGACAACCGGGATCGGAAGATTTAAAAACGGTTTCAGATCTCCGGCTTCCATTTCTGTTCCAAGCAGAATAATTCCTGCACAGTCAGAATACTGAATTTCTTCAATCTGTTTCGTGATCGTATCCTCATCTTCATAAATATAGCTGATCTTCAGACGATAGTCATTCTTTTTGCATCCCTGTGAAATTCCCTCGGAAACCTGAGAGAAAAACGGGGTATCTGCAACAACTGTTCCATGTTTTTTATAGATAACAAAATAAATCGCCCCGGAAGTGGTATGTTTTTCCGCGATCCGGGAAAAATCATATCCATATTTTTCTGCGGCATCCAGGACGAGCTGCCGTGTTGCAGTGCTGACTCCTGGTTTGTGGTTCAGTGCCATGGAGACAGCGGCGGCAGAAAGATTTAATTTTCTTGCAAGTTCCTTTGCTGTAATTCCCATATATGATCCTTTCGAATTGTTGTTTTGTGTTCTGAATTTATTATGAACCAGATACAAAGAAAAAACAATAATTAAGTTAATAATTAAGTGAAAAATACTTAATTATTGGATGAAATTGAGTTTCTGCGAAGCTATACTGAAGTTAGAAAACAACAAGAAAATCCTTGAAAGAAAAAGCAAAATACACAAATACAAAGGGTATGTGAAAGGAGACTGAATCATGAAAAAAATCAAGCTGGGATTTGCACCCACAAGAAGAAGTATTTTCAGCGCACCGGATGCGGTTAAGTACAGAGGGCTGACAGCACAGAGACTAAAAGAGTTGGGTGTGGACTTTGTGGACATCACAGACATCAACGAAGAAGGACTTCTGTATGATGACAAAGATGTTGATAAAATCGCAGAAAAATTCAAAAAAGAAGGTGTGGATGGACTGATGCTGCCGCACTGCAACTTTGGAACAGAGTATGTCTGCGCGAGACTTGCGAAAAAACTGGATGTGCCGGTTCTTCTGTGGGGGCCATTGGATGAAAGACCGGAGCCAAACGGTGTGAGACTGCGCGACACACAGTGCGGACTGTTTGCAACAGGAAAGGTGCTCAGAAGATTTCAGATTCCATTTACATATCTGACAAACTGCAGATTAAACGATCCGGTCTTTGAACGTGGAGTCAAAGATTTTCTTGCAGTATGTAATGTCGTAAAAACATTTAAAAATATCCGGATTCTTCAGATTTCAACACGTCCGTTTGACTTCTGGACGACAATGTGCAATGAAGGAGAATTGCTCGAAAAATTTAATATTCAGCTGGCGCCGGTTCCGATGACAGAGCTGACAGAAGAAGTAAAAACAGTTCGTGAAGACAAAGAAAAAATGGAGCAGATGATCGCTTACATCAAGGATACCATGGTTATCAAGATCAAAGAAGAGGAAGTAGAAATGGTAGCAGCTCTGGCTCTGGCAATGAAGAGTCTGGTAGAGAAATATGGATGTCAGGCAGCTGCGATCCAGTGTTGGAATGCGCTTCAGACAGAAATCGGAATTATGCCATGTGCAGCAAATGCGATTCTCAATGAACAGGGCATTCCGGTAGTCTGTGAAACCGATATTCACGGAGCAGTGACCGCACTTCTGGCAGAAGCTGCGGGAATGGATGAAAAGAGAGGATTTTTCGCAGACTGGACGATCCGTCATCCTGACATTGAAAACGGAGAACTGCTGCAGCACTGCGGGCCATGGCCGATGTCGGTTGCACAGGAAAAACCGGAACTGACGTATCCGCTGGCATTCGAGCATCCGGGAAGTCTGACTGCAGAAGCAAAACACGGAGAAGTGACACTGTGCCGCTTCGATGGAGACAATGGAGAATATTCACTTCTTCTTGGAAACGCAAAAGGTGTGGACGGACCGAAAGGAATGGGAACATATCTCTGGGTAGAAGTGGAAAACATCAAACGTCTGGAAGCCAAGATTGTAGAAGGACCGTATATTCACCACTGTGTCGGTATTCACAAAAATGTAGTTCCGGTACTGTATGAGGCATGTAAATATATCGGCGTGAAACCGGATCTCTATGATCCGATCGAGGAAGACGTAAAAGCATATCTGCGCGGTGAGTGAGAGAAAGGAAGGTAAGATATGAATTTAAAAGCATTGGCTTATCAGCTTAGAAGAGACACCATAGACATTATCTGTGCCGGAAAGGCAGGGCATATCGGCGGTGACATGAGCGTGATGGAAGTTCTGGTAGAGCTGTATTTTGATCAGATGAACATTGACGCAAAAAATCCAGAAGATCCGGACAGAGATCTGTTTGTACTCAGTAAGGGTCATTCTATGGAGGCATACTATGCAGTGCTTTCGGAAAAAGGATTTCTGGATAAAGAAGATGTCCTGAAAAATTTCAGCAAATTTGGTTCTAAATATATTGGCCATCCGAATAATAAACTGCCGGGTATCGAGATGAATTCCGGTTCTCTGGGACATGGACTTCCGGTCTGCGTAGGAATGGCAAAGGCAGCCAAAATGGATCACAAAGACCGCCGCGTGTATGTAGTCATGGGAGATGGAGAGCTGGCGGAAGGGTCTGTCTGGGAAGGCGCCATGGCAGCACATCAGTATCAGTTGGATAATCTGTGCGCAGTGGTAGACCGTAATCGTCTTCAGATTTCCGGAAACACAGAAGATGTGATGGGACACGATGATTTGCATGAACGTTTCAGAAGCTTTGGGTGGCATGTGATCGATGTAAAAGACGGAAATGATATCGATGAACTGCACGCTGCATTCGAAGAGGCAAAGCGTGTGAAGGGGAAACCAACGGTACTGATCGCCAATACGGTGAAAGGAAAAGGTTCTTCTATTATGGAAAATAAAGCAAACTGGCATCATAAAGTTCCGACACAGGAAGAGTATGATATCATTATGAAAGACTTAAAAACTGCAGAGGAGGCGTTGTCATAATGGGAAAAACAGCAAATAAACAGATAATCTGTGAAGTATTGATGGAAGCTGCAAAAGAAGATAAAGATATTGTTGCGCTCTGCAGTGATTCCAGAGGAAGTGGATCTTTTACACCATTTGCAGATACGTATCCGGAACAATTCGTGGAAACCGGAATTGCAGAACAGAATCTGGTCAGTATTGCAGCCGGACTTGCAAAATGTGGAAAGAAATCTTATGCGGTTTCACCGGCATGCTTCCTTTCTACAAGAAGCTATGAGCAGTGTAAAGTGGATGTTGCATATTCCAACACGAATGTAAAACTGATCGGAATCAGTGGCGGGGTCAGCTACGGTGCTCTGGGGATGAGTCATCATTCCGCGCAGGATATTGCGGCAATGAGTGCGATTCCGAATATGCGCGTTTATATTCCAAGTGATCATCTGCAAACGAGAGAACTGACAAAAGCGTTGTTAAAAGATGAAAAACCGGCGTACATCCGTGTGGGAAGAAATGCAGTAGATCCGACTTACGAGGAAGATAATGTACCATTTGAAATGGATCATGCGACAGTTGTGACAGAAGGAAATACAAATGGAAACGACGTAGCGATCATCGCCTGCGGAGAAATGGTAAAACCAGCCAAAGATGCAGCCAGGCTTTTAAAAGCAGAAGGAATTTCAGCGTCCGTTCTGGATATGTACTGCATCAAACCACTGGATGAGGAAGCAATCGTGCGCATGGCAGGAAATGCAAAAGCAGTCCTTACAGTAGAGGAGCATGCACCGTTTGGAGGACTTGGTTCTATGGTGGCACAGGTAACAGGAAGAGAATGCCCGAAAAAAGTAGTAAATATGTCTCTTCCGGATGCACCGGTTATCACAGGAACTTCAAAAGAAGTATTTGATTATTACGGCCTGAATGCAGAAGGTATTGCGAACAAGGCAAAAGAAATCCTGAAATAGGGGACAGGAGAGAGGACATGGCAGAGAGCTATATTATCAGTATTGATCAGAGTACGCAGGGAACAAAAGCGCTGCTTTTTGATCAGGACGGCATGCTGCTTCAGAGAAAAGATCTCCCGCATAAGCAGATGATCAATGAAAAAGGATGGGTTTCTCATGATCCGGAAGAAATTTACCAGAATGCCGTACAGGTGGTGAAAAATCTGGTAGAGGCGTCCGGGATTTCAAAGGAGAGCGTCAAAGGAATCGGAATCAGCAATCAGAGAGAAACTTCTCTTGTCTGGGAAAAAGAGACCGGAAAAGCAATCGCGCACGCTGTTGTCTGGCAATGTGCAAGGGCCGCTGAAATCTGCCGCCGTGTGGAGAAAACAGGGGCGGCAGAGATGATCCGGAAAAAGACAGGGCTTGCGCTTTCGCCGTATTTTCCGGCTTCGAAACTGGCATGGCTGAAAGAAAATGTAGAAGGTGCAGAAGCACTGGCAAAGAAACATGCGCTGTGTTTCGGAACAATCGATACCTGGCTTGTATACCGGATGACACATGGAACGTCTTATAAAACGGATTACTCCAACGCATCCCGCACCCAGTTGTTTGATATTTTTGAGCAGAGATGGGATGAAGAAATCTGTCAGTTATTTGGACTGGATGCACAGGATCTGGCAGAAGTATGTGATTCGGACAGCTGTTTCGGAGAGACAGATCTGGATGGATTTTTTGAAAAACCAGTTCCGATCCACAGTGTACTGGGAGATTCCCATGGAGCATTGTTTGGGCAGGGGTGTCTGGAAAAAGGAATGATCAAGTCCACGTATGGAACCGGATCATCTATTATGATGAATATCGGGGAGACACCGGTGCTGAGCACGCACGGTGTAGTAACTTCTCTTGCATGGGGAATGCAGGGGAAAATCAACTATGTGCTGGAAGGAAATATCAACTACACGGGAGCAGTCATTACATGGCTCAAGGATGATATGGAACTGATTCAGTCGCCGGCAGAGACGGAAGAACTCTGCAGAAAGGCAGAAGCAGACGACAGTCTGTATTTTGTTCCGGCATTTACAGGACTTGGAGCTCCGTACTGGAACAGTGAAGCGAAGGGCGCTTTAATCGGCATTACAAGAACGACAAGAAAGGCGGAAATGGTGTGCGCAGGAGTAGAATGTATCGCATACCAGATTGCAGATGTGGTAAATGCGATGAGTCAGGATGCAAAAACCGAGATTCAGGAGCTACGAGTGGACGGTGGTCCGACCAGAAATCAGTATCTGATGCAGTTCCAGAGCGATATCCTGAATCGAAAGGTGCTTGTGCCGGATGCAGAAGAGCTCTCCGGGATTGGAGCTGCTTATGCAGCCGGAAGAGGACTGGGGCTGTATGGAGATGAAGTGTTTACGCGTCTGAAACGTCAGGAATATGCGCCGAAGATGTGTGAAGAAATAAGAGTGCGAAAGTACAATGGATGGAAAGACGCTGTAAAAAGCGTATTAAAGTAAATGCTTGCGAACTTCAGAAGGTGTGTATGCAGTAAATCGTAATAAATATGGGAAATTCGGATTTCATTGACGTATTGAAGAAACGAAATTCCCATATTTTTTTGAAGAATCGGCAGAAGTGCTCTTTGAAAAAGTCAATATCGACTTAAAATAAGTTAAAAAGGCTCTAGTATCTTTGGAAAATACACCATATAATATACTTGTAAAGAGAAAAAGAGATAAAAAAGGATTAGGTGAGGAATATGAACAATACAGTAGTATTGAAAGACAGAGCATATGTCGAGAAGAAGCAGAGTAAGAAAACATGGATGGACAGAGTGAAAAAATATTTTCAGGAAAACAGAGAAACGATCATAGCAGGACTTCTCTCTATGAATGGTGATGTAAATGCGTATCGCATGTTGGAGTGGAAAGATAAATAATGGAATATACAGTTGGCAAATAATGCTCCGGGGTCGAGAGAGACTTACGGAGTTTTTTAATGGTTTTATTTAGGGATAAAGGAATTGTTTTTCATTGGCTGATGTCGTATAATAGCACAAAATGTAGTAATCTGAAGGGGTGGAGTGTATGGAAAAGGATATGATCGTTGGGAATCCAACGAAGATGATACTGAATTTTACGATTCCTCTTTTTATAGGAAATGTATTTCAGCAATTGTATAATATGGCAGATACAATCATCGTCGGAAAATTTGTAGGGGCAAATGCGTTGGCGGCAGTAGGGTCTACAGGAACGATCATGTTTTTGATCATTGGTTTTCTGCAGGGGATGACTGCCGGATTTACAGTGCCTACTGCACAGAAATTCGGAGCCGGAGATATGAGATCCGTTAGAAAAACAGTAGGTTCAGCTGCGATCCTGTCGCTCATCGTGTCAGCGATCATGACTGTGATCAGCATGGTGGGAATGAGATGGTTGCTTCATTTTATGAATACGCCGGATAATATTTTTGACGATGCTTATCGGTATATTATGGTGATCTGTGCAGGGATTTTTGCGCAGGTGTTATATAATCTGCTGGCAAGTATTCTGCGTGCGCTGGGAAACAGCAAGACACCGCTTTATTTTCTGATCCTGGCTGCGGTTTTGAATATTATTCTGGATCTGGTATTTATTATTGTGTTCCATATGGGAGCGGCAGGCGCGGCTTATGCAACTGTGATCGCACAGGGCATCTCAGGAGTGTTATGTCTGGTTTATATCATCAGAAAGGTTCCGATTTTAAGACTTACAAAAGAAGACTGGAAATTGGATGGAACATTGGTGAAGATCCAGTTTGGAATTGGATTTCCGATGGCGTTTCAATATTCCATCACGGCGATCGGCGCAATGATGATGCAGTCTTCTCTGAATATCCTGGGTTCCGTGGCGATTGCAGGATTTACGGCAGCCAGCAAGATCGAGCAGCTGGTAACACAGGCGTATGTGGCGCTGGGAACGACGATGGCAACTTATTGTGCCCAGAATATGGGGGCAGGAAAGATTCTCAGGATCCGACAGGGATTTAAAAGCGCGACATGGATGGGCTTTGCATATGCCGTTGTGACGGGGATATTTGTGATGTTTGCAGGCAAATATCTGACGCCATTATTTCTGTCAGAAAATCTGGGGCAGATCATGGGATATGTGGATATTTATCTGAAATGTGTCGGACTGTTTTTTATTCCGCTTACTGTGGTGAATGTGTATCGAAATGGAATCCAGGGCATGGGATTTGGAATTCTTCCAATGATGGCCGGGGTGGCAGAACTGATCGGAAGAGGTGTAGTTGCCATCGGGGCGGCACACTATAAAAGTTATGTGGGAGTATGTCTGGCAAGTCCTGCGGCATGGGTGCTGGCAGGCGGGCTGCTGCTTGTGATGTATTTTCATATCATGAAGAGGTACACGGAGGATTTGAGCGGCCAGAAGTAGAAAGAATTACGAAAGAGGAAAAAAATGCGCGGCAAAAGAGAAAGAACCAAAACAGTAAAGTATATATGGAGCGGACTTTTATTTCTGGCGGTCAGTGGCATTTTGACACTGATCGCAAGAATCAGTCTGTCATTTTCGGAATGGTATTCTACTTATATTTACAAAGGCCTGGTGTCTGTGATCGGGCGGTTGTTTGGGAAAGTTCCATTTTCGTTTGTGGAGCTGAGTCTTTATGTTGTGATTTTTTTGATGATTGGAACTGGAATCCATGCAGCTTTCGAGTCCAGGAAGGCAGGAAGAAAAGCAATTTGGCAATGGCTTGCGGGATTGTTTTTGGGCGGCTGTATTATGCTGCTTGTATTTGTGATCAACTGCGGCATCAATTATCATAGAGAATCTTTTTCGGAAAAATCCGGGCTCAAAATACAGACGTATTCGGTGAAAGACTTGCAAGCAACCTGTCAATGGCTGACAGAAGAGGTCAATCGTCTGAGTACACAGGTAGAGAGAACTGAAAACGGAGAGCTGCAGCTGCCGGAGGAGATACGACAAGAAGCAGTCCGGTCCATGCAGGCACTTGGCAGGCAGTATCCTGCGCTTCAGGGATATTATCCGAATCCCAAGCCGGTGCTGGTTTCAGAAATCCTGTCATATCAGAAACTGATGGGAATTTATGCGCCATTTACGATCGAGGCAAATTATAATCAGGATATGCCGTCATATGATTTTCCGTTTACCATGTGTCATGAATTGTCTCACTTACGAGGATTTATGCAGGAGGAAGAAGCCAATTTTATTTCATTTCTGGCATGCAGGGAGTCAGACATGACAGAATTTCAGTACAGTGGAACGCTGTCTGCGTGGGAGTACGCCATGAATGCTCTATACAGGGCAGATCCAAAAGTGTGGCAGGAAGTAAGAGAAGGTCTGAGCAAAGCGGCAGAACCGGATTTGCGGGCAGACGATCAGTTTTGGTCAGAATATGATGGGAGCGTGGCAGAAGTGGCGAATATGGTGAATGACACGTATCTGAAAGCAAATGGACAAAAGCAGGGTGTCAAAAGTTACGGGAAAATGACGGATCTGTTGGTTGCTTATGATCAGAGTCTTTGAAAAGAGTGAAAAAGTGATTTGAAAATGGAATATTTTGGGTTTAGGAACATAGAATAGAAGTGTAGAAAAAGTAAAAGAAAAAAAGAATAAAAAAAATTTCAAAAAACACTTGCAATTCTAATGGAGCTATGATAATATATAACTCGGTCATCACTGAAGCAGTGATACAGACAAGGCTCCATGGTCAAGCGGTTAAGACATCGCCCTTTCACGGCGGTAACACGGGTTC
>OGWX01001498.1_pt1 | contig 15437 bp, 9 predicted proteins | sample 1576151 | NCBI WGS metagenome assembly OGWX01 (sample SAMEA3541591, study PRJEB24748) | human gut metagenome | biome: human gut; feature: human-associated habitat; material: faeces | place: China | collected 2012
AGCTGCCGGAGCGGTGCTTAAGCCGCAAGGCGGGAATTGTGCGGTGTTGCCTTAACTTAAGCAGCAGGGGAGAGGAGCAAAGGCCGTTTTTTGCGGTAAGAATCTCCGTTTGCAAAAGAATTTGACTGGAAATTGGTACGGTAGAAATCTCTGGATGGAAGGAAATGCCCTCTGCAAGCAGAAAAATAGAAAAAATAGATAAAATTTTCTCGGTAAGAACCTCTGCTTGGCGAAGCGTGAGAAAGCAGAAAAGAAAAAGAGCAGAGGTTACCGTTTTGTATGGGATCGTAGAAAAGTACGTTAAAAACCTCTGTATTAGGAGAAGGTGGGGGACGAGGGAGTACGAGAGAAGAAAGATGAGGGCACTATTTTTTACGGCGTAAGAACCTCAGGATAAAAGAAGTCTTGGATAAGAACATTTGGTAATGCACAAAGCAGCACGGTACTTCCTTTGGAGGCTGCAAAAAAATCGCCGTAAAAACCTCGGCTTTGGGGGCAACAATCAGGCTTTATAAAATAGGGGCGGGGAAAAATCACTTTTTATGTTAAGAAAAGTCAAAAAACACAGTTTTTGACCTTGATAGGGAGACAAAAAAGAGAAAATACGCGAAAGAAACATGCCGAATATACATTGAGAAAGACCAAAATATGCAAGAGGAGAAAAAAGAAAAATATATAAACGGAGAAATTTACGGAGAAAAAAATCAGATAATAGTTGCAAATAAATCGGCGATGATACGAGATAAAATGCAGAGCAAATAGTGAAATCAACGATACTTAAAAGAGATTATTAACGCGAAAAAATTAAAAATCACGGAAGAAATGGCCGAAAAAGTGTTGGACAGAACGGGATGATGGAGGGAAAGGAAGAGGCAAAGAAAAGGTGGCTAAAAACCAACCTATTATAAAGCAGAATGTGAAGAAAAAGGATGGTAGGGTGGAGTAGATGGACTTTACGACACCAAAATTTTCTCGGTAAAAATCTCTGCTTAATTCCAGAGAAGCGGGCAGACAGGCAGCGCGAGAAAGCGATTCCTGAAAAAATGTGCGGTAAAAATCTCCGGTATGGGATGCTGCTTTATGAGGAAGCAAGAAAAAAAGACAAATGAAACGTTTTGAAATAGGCGAAAACAGAACAGCTGCGATAGAACTTTTAGCAACAGCGACAATGCTGGGGTTATAGGTATAGCAACAGGTACCGAAGTCTACAAAACTGTTGCCGTAAAACTGGGAAGCAAATAAAAAGATGTTTTTGGAAATTTTCTGAACCTTGTTCCAAGAAAAAACTCTGATCCCAATTTGCTTTGCCCCGCATACAAACTCGGCCGCAAAAAGAAAACAGTTCAAAGAATGGCGAATAGAAACTTTCTGGCTTCATAAAACTTTTTACTTTTTTCAAAGACAAATAAAACTTTCTTTCTCGCGTAGGAACCTCTTGCTAAATCCTGAAAATAATGTATTATAACTAAGTGTGGCGCTGGAATTTACAATCCATCAGTATCGGAGTTTCAGTATGATGAAAAATACAATATTGGAAATGTCCCGTTATGCAGCGCTGGCTCGCCAGGCTGTGGCAGAGGGTATTGTTCTGCTGAAAAATGAGGCTGTCTTACCACTGGCTTCCGGCGGCAGAGCGGCTTTATTTGGGTACGCGCAATTTCACTACTACCAAAGCGGCACAGGGTCCGGCGGGCTGGTGAACACCGCCCATGTGCCGAACCTGCCCGAAGTGCTGGGCGGTCCGGACGGCTACCAGCTGGATGCCGAGGTGCAGGCCCGCTATGCAGCATGGCTGGCGGAACACCCTTACGAGATGGGAACCGGCTGGGCACAGGAACCGTGGTTTCAGCCGGAAATGCCGCTGGATGAAGACTTTGTCCGCGCTGCGGCCCAGCGTGCCGAAACGGCGTTTATTGTCATCGGTCGCACGGCAGGGGAAGACCAGGACAATAGCAATACTCCCGGCAGCTTTCTGCTGACCGAGGGCGAGGAAAATATGCTGGCGCTGGTTTGCCGTCATTTCAAAAAATCTGTGGTGCTGCTGAATGTTGGCAATATCATTGATATGCAGTGGGTCATGCGATACAACCCCGGCGCGGTGGCGTACATCTGGCAGGGCGGGCAGGAAGGCTGCCGCGGTGTGCTGGATGTGCTGAACGGTACCGTCAACCCCTGCGGCAAACTGCCCGATACCATCGCCTGCACCCCGGCAGATTATCCGGCGGCTGACCATTACGGGGCGGATGACCGCAACATCTATGCCGAAGATATTTACGTCGGCTACCGCTATTTTGAAACGTTTGCACCGGAAAAGGTGCTTTATCCCTTTGGCTTTGGCCTTTCCTATACAAAATTTGAAGTTCGGCTGTTGAGCGCAGATGAAACAGCCGATGGCATTACCGCCTTTGCTGCCGTCCAAAATACCGGCAGCTGCCCCGGCAAGGAAGTTGTGCAGCTCTACTGCACCGCGCCGCAGGGGCGGCTGGGGAAACCGTCCAAAGTGCTGTGCGCCTTTGCAAAAACCAGAACGCTGGCCCATGGGGAGAGCCAGACCTTGACACTGAAAGCCCCGTGGCGTAACTTTGCCAGCTATGATGACAGCGGTGTGACCGGGCACAAGTCTGCCTTTGTGCTGGAAGCAGGCGAGTATCGCTTCAGCCTTGGCACCGATGTGCGAAGTGCGGAAGAAGCTTTTACAGTCACACTACCGTTGATGGTGGTGGAACAGTTGGAATCTGCAGCTGCTCCGGCTGTAGCCTTTGAACGCCTGCGCCCTGGTGCGGATGGAACCCCAGCATGGGAACCCGTGCCCACCGAGGAAGAACGGCCCGAGCCCCGCCGCGCCGCCCGCCTGCCGCGGGAATGGCTCCAGACTGGCGACAAAGGCATCCGCCTGCGGGATGTGGCCGATGGTACCACTGCGATGGCAGACTTTGTGGCACAGTTCAGCGATGAGGAGCTTTGCACCATTGTCCGGGGCGAGGGGATGAACTCTCCGCGCGTTACGCCGGGAACAGCTGGGGCAATCGGAGGCGTCAGCGATGCTTTGCAGCGCTATGGGATGCCTGCCGCCTGCTGTTCGGACGGGCCGAGCGGTATCCGTATGGACTGCGGTACCGTTGCTTTTGCCATGCCTAATGGCACCTGCCTGGCCGCGACTTTCAACGAGGGATTAAGCGAGGAACTCTACTCGATGGAAGGGCTGGAGCTGCGCAAAAACCATGTGGATACGCTGCTTGGCCCTGGCATCAACATTCACCGCCATCCGCTGAACGGCCGCAATTTCGAGTATTTCTCGGAAGATCCGCTGCTGACCGGCAAAATGGCCTGTGCTCAGCTGCGCGGGATGCACCGCTGGGGTGTAACCGGAACCATCAAACATTTTGCAACGAACAATCAGGAGCACCGGCGTCACTTCGTTGAATCGGTTGTATCGGAACGTGCTTTGCGGGAAATCTATCTGCGCGGCTTTGAAATTGCCGTCAAAGAGGGGCATGCCCGCTCCATTATGACATCCTATAACCCGCTGAACGGTTACTGGACGGCCAGCAATTATGACCTTGTTACAACAATTTTGCGCGGCCAATGGTGTTACACCGGCATTGTGATGAGTGACTGGTGGGCCGAGGGCAATGACCGCAACGGCGCAGGCAGCACCAAGCATGTGGCTGCGATGGTTCGCGCCCAGAATGATGTGTTCATGGTTGTGACGGACCCGGAGCATAACTCCGGCAGCGATGATCTGGCCGTTGCTTTGACAGAGGGACGGCTGATCCGGGGCGAGCTGCAGCGCAGCGCGGCGAATATCTGCCGCTTTTTGCTGCAAACACCTGCGTTCCGCCGCAGCATTGGCCGCACCACGGCGTTGGATGCCCAGTTGGAAGCGATGGCCGAGCAGGATATGCAGCAGGCGGCGCAGAACGGCCAACCTCTGACATTACATGGAGGCGTAAGCATTGACCCGGCCGCGATTGATAATGGTTACCGCCGCACCACTGCGTTTTGTGTGATGGTTGAGCAGGGCGGCGCATACACGCTACATCTGCGCTGCCGCGCAATGCCGGGCAACAGCCCACTGGCCCAGATCCCGGTTTCGATTTTTGCGGGACGGGTGTTTGTGAAAACCATTACCATCACGGGCGCACAGACCGACTGGTGCGAGTTTACGGCGGCGCTGCCTGCCGTTGACGCAGGGAAAGTTTTCTACCTGCGTTTCTACTTCGGTCAAAGCGGTATGGAGTTGGACGCCGTGTCGCTGGATCTGCTGTCATGACATTGACAAACAATCTCGAATATATCAGGTATACGGAGTAATTGTACGTACATCAAAAAGGACAAAAAATGGAAACAACACTGTTTTATGCCCGCGCCGCCTGCGATACAATGATGCGCAAGTTTGCTGCTGCCGACCTGCCGCCGAAAGGCCATTTCTATTATCACCAGGGCGTTTTTCTTTCCGGGGTGCTGAAAACCTGGCAGCTGACCGGGGAACAGAAGTACCTGGACTATGCCGCAAGCTGGGTCCACGCCGTTTTTGACGAGAGCGGAAAAGTTAAACAGTACAAGCGCGCTGACCTTGACGATATCCAGGCCGGCATTTTGCTGTACACCCTGTACGATGCAACCGGGGATGAATTCTACCGCCGCTGTATCGAAAGCGTTGCCGCCCAGGTGCAGGATATTCCACGCTGTCAGTGCGGCGGTTTCTGGCACACCTGCGGCTCGTCGAACCAGATGTGGTTGGACGGCTTGTATATGGTCTGCCCGTTCATTGCGGAGTATGCCCGCCGCTTTGACCGTCCGGAATGGACGGATTTGGTTGTCAACGAGATTCGCTTGATGCGGGAGCACACCCGCGATGCCAAGACCGGGCTGTGGTATCACGCCTGGGACGAGAGCCGCAAAGCGGATTGGTGCAACCCCGAAACCGGGCTTGCACCGGAATTCTGGGGCCGTAGCATTGGCTGGGTGCCGGTGGCCATTCAGGATGTGCTGGCACAGATGGACCAGGATGATGAACGCCGCGCCGCTTTGGAACTGTATGTGCGCGACCTGCTGACCAGCCTCTTGCGCTATCAGAGTGCGGATGGCCGCTGGTATCAGGTTGTGAACAAAGGCGATCAGCCCGGTAACTGGTTGGAAAATTCCTGCTCTTGCCTATATGCCGCGGCGCTGGCTCGCGCTGCCCGCACCGGACTGATGGGCGCTGAGGCGATTGATGCTGCAAAACGTGCCTTTGACGGCGTTGTGAACAGCCTGGAATGGCAGGGTGAGGATATCCAGATCGGTCATGTCTGCATCGGAACTGGTGTTGGCAGCTATCAGTTCTACTGTGACCGTCCCTGCGTCACAAATGACCTGCACGGTGTTGGTGCTTTCCTGCTGATGTGTACCGAACTGCAGGTGGCAGAGAATGTTTGTGCGCAAAACAGATGAGATGTGCCCAAATGTAAGGGCAACACCGCACAATTCCCGCCTGACGGCTTAAGCACCGCTCCGGCGGCTGCGGCACGGCATCTGCGTTGCCAAAATGCTCGATAATGTCGGGTTGCGGTACCCGCATCGTGCTTCGGGGGCAAAAGCCCCTCGCACTCTGCGACCGCTGCCCCTGCTTCGGTTCGCTGTTTCCGCCACTGGCGGCGCTCACCTTTGCAGCATCCAGTATTATCTGCGCTTTTGGCTTAGCATCTGCCGTACCTCGCTCGCCGTATCGGCACTTAGAATTATGCGGTATTGCCTAAAGTTTCTTCGGTCCCTTCTTTTCAAAGAAGGGACAAAAAACTCCCGTAAAGAACTTAGTTCCCGCTTTCAGCCGTTGCGGTGGACTGGCTACTTTCGCCCAGGGTCACTTCGCAGCTGATGACCTTGCCATCACGCTCTACCTGCAGGGTAACGGTATCGCCAACTTCCTTGCTCTGGCAATACTTCTGTACATCGGATGCACTGGAGACTGCCACATCATCAATGGAGATGATGCGGTCACCCAGCTTCAGGCCGCCTTTTTCGGCACCGCTGCCGGATGCGATCTGGTAGATATACACACCATAGTTGCTGACGCCGTACTGCATAGCAGTCTGGGCATCATTGATGGTGATGACCGTAACACCCATGGCCGGGCGGGCAACATAACCCTTTTCGATCATCTGTTTTGCCATTTCCATGGCGGTATTGATGGGGATTGCAAAGCCAAGCCCCTCTGCATCGCTGGAGCTGCTCTTGGCGTTGACAATACCGATCAGCTCACCGTTTGCATTGAACAGGCCGCCGCCGGAGTTGCCCGGGCTGATGGAAGCGCTGGTCTGGATCAGGTTCATATCGTTGCCCTGAACGGTAACTTCACGGTTCAAGGCGCTGACAATACCATTGGTAACGGTGTTGCTCAGGGTACCCAGCGGGTTGCCAACGGCAATGGTGGTTTCGCCAACAGCCAGGCTGTCGCTGTCGCCAATCACAGCCGGAGTCAGACCGGTGGCTTCGATTTTCAGGACTGCAACGTCCGAAGTAGAATCCTGGCCAACGACCGTTGCGGTATACTCTGTTCCGTCTGCCAACTGTACCGTGATGTTATTTGCGCCGGAAACCACATGGGCACAGGTCACAATGTAACCATCCTGCGAGATGATCACGCCGGAGCCTGCACCGCTCTGCACATAGCTACCGCCAAACCAGGTGTTGGTGCTGACCATCTGCTCGGTGGTGATGGCCACAACGCTGGGCTGTACCAGCGCGGCAACATCCTGAATCGACAGGTTGGTGCCGTTGGTGCTGCCCTGGGATACAGAATCCGTGTTGGTGTCACGCTGGACCTGCTGGACCACAACCTGGCCGCCGGTCAAGCCGGTGCGGCTGGCAACCACAGTTCCTGCCAAGCCACCGCCAAAGCCAAGGGCTACCACACCGATGCAGGCCGCCACACGCAGCAAAACCTTTTTGCCGCCGTGGCTCTTTTGGGGCTCGTTCTGCGGGGGCTGTGGGTTGCTGGAATAGCTGTAGCCATTGTAGCTGCCGTTATTGCCGTTGCCACCGTTGCCGCCATTGCCTGCAACGGGGCCCTGGGGGTTATAGCTGCTGTTTTGTTGGCTCGAATTAGAATAATCTGTCTGTGCGGTGTTGGCGGTGTTCACTCCGCTGCTGCCCACATTGGGGTAACCGGACTGCTCTGCCTGGGGCTGTTCCGGCTGAGTGCCCGCTGGCTGCCCGTTATTATTCTGCGGGCCGCCATTATTATAAAGACCCGAATAATCATATTCACTCATGAAAAATCTCTCCTTTGTTCTGCCGCACGGCGCTTGGGGGCCGCCGGGCGGTGATACACGGTCTGGCGGAAGCTTTTGCTTTGTCTTTCTTGCTTCCCTCAACCTTGTGCCTACAGTATAACCGCTAATTGTGAAAACAGTTTCGCGACTGCGTGAAAGAAATGTGAAATCTCCAAAAATCCGGTCAGTTTGGGCTGTGGTTTGACTTTATCCGCCCCATGCCGTACAATCAGTTGCAGACTGAAACATTAGGGGGAGCTTGCCCATGCGGATTGAAAAAACGGCACTGGACGCACAAAACCGCTGTGTCTATTCGTTATATAAAGAGAAAGGCTGCATCGGCCATGCCGTTACCTGTGCCGATTGTTTTGAAGCGTTGGAAATTGCCCCGGAATGGCAGAGCCGCGGGTACGGAAGCTATCTGCTGCGGGAGATTTTGCGCCAGAACGGCGGCTTTGACCGGACTGCCCCCAGCGAATTCACCGCGCCACTGCCGGATGCCGGCAATACCGCTGCGCAGGCGCTGGCGGCAAAGTTCGGTTTTGTGCCGCGCGGCGGGCTGCTGGTGCGCCGCCGCGTGCCGGATCTGACGGCAGTGGAGCTGACCCACCGCTTTTTGCGCAGCACACTGGCACCGGGCGGACTGTATCTGGATGCCACCTGCGGCAACGGGCACGATACCCTATTTTTATGCAGCGTTGCCGGGGAAAATGGCCGGGTGATCGGGCTGGATATCCAGCCTCAGGCCGCGGCCAACACCAATGCGCTGCTGGCCGCCAACGGCATGGCTGCCATTGGCCGCGCGGAATGCTGCGACCATCGGGAGCTGCTGCGCTTTGCCCCGCCGGGCAGTGCGGACTGCGTGATGTTCAACTTTGGCTGGCTGCCAGGTGCCGCGCACGATGTACACTCCACGGCAGATTCCACCCTGCCCGCGCTGCAGGCCGGGCTGGACGCCCTGAAGCCCGGCGGCGTGCTTGCCGCGGTGCTGTACAGCGGCAAGGTGATCGGCAATGCGGAGAAAAAGGCTGCGGCGGAGTTTTTCCGCAGCCTGCCGCTGGCCGATTATACCGTGCTGATCTGCGAATTTGCCAACTGGGCCGATACCGCTCCCCTGCCCTGCTTTGTCATTAAGCGGGAAAAATAACCGCTGCCGCTGTGAAGCCCCAAAAAAGGAAGTGCTGCCAATGCTGCAACAGCAAACACAAAGCCCCGGCTGGCGGGTGCTGAACCGCGATGTGATCAAATACATCGCGATGACCGCCATGCTGCTGAACCACATCGCCAATATTTTTCTGGTGCCGGGCACCCTCTGGTACGAGGTGCTGGTGGATATCGGCTACTTTACCGCCATTACCATGTGCTATTTTCTGGTAGAGGGCTTCCGGTACACCCACAGCCGCAAACAGTATGCCTTACGGCTGTTCGGGTTCGGTGTGGTTTCACAGGTGCCGTTCTCGATGGCGTTTGCCCAAAACGGCATTCTGGAATTTCAGGATTTCAACATGATGTTCACGCTGTTCCTGTGTTTTTGTATCTTGTTGTGTATCGAAACCATCCGGAACCGTTTTTTGCGCGGCGTGCTGATCGTGCTGCTGATTTTTGGTTCGTTGTTTTGTGACTGGGCGCTGCTGGCCCCGGTGTTCACCCTGCTCTTCCGCTGGTCCGGCCAGAACCAAAAACGACTGCGGTTCAGTTTTGCGCTTTCTGCCGCGCTGTTTGGCTGGCTGAATTACACCAGCAGCGTGTGGCTTTACCCCACCGCACAGTGTTTGCTGATGGCCTGCGGCAGCATGGCAGGGATCGCTGCATCCGGGTTTGTGATCTTGTATCTGTACAATGGCCAGCGGGCGGCGCGGGGAAAGAAATTTTCGCACTGGTTTTTCTATCTGTTTTACCCGGTGCATTTGTTGGTGCTGGGGGTAATTCGGGTGATGGGGTAATGGTGCGCGGTAGATTTTTACCGTTACACACTCCGCGGGACGATGCAAGCATCGTCCCCTACAAATAAATTGCAGCGTTTACCGCGATAGGCATGGTTCCTCCGCGGCGGGGTGAGGGCACCCCGCCCTACAGATGCTTTGTTGGTTTGCAACACATTATAAAATGCTCTGTAAGGAACGGTCTAGACCGTTCCTTACAGATTGTTTTTCAACTTGTACCAATTTCTATAAAGCCAACATCAAAAAGGCGCACCACACGATGGTTTTGTGTGATGCGCCTTTATTTATCTTTTGTGTTCTTATTTATCTTTTGTGTTCTATTATTAAAGTTTCTTCGGTTCCTTCTTTTCAAAGAAGGAACACAAATCCGCCGTAAAGCCCCTCACAGCGTTTCCGGGTACTCGGCATCGATGGCGGCCAGCAAGCGGGGTGCGCTTTCGCGGGTATCGGTCATGCGCACGGCATTGCGCAGGGGCAGCACCGCGCGCGGGCTGACGGACAGCTCATCCACACCGATCGCCAAGAAGGTTTCGGTCAGGGTCAGGTCCGCGCCAAGCTCGCCGCAGATACCAACCCAAATGCCGTTCTTGTGGGCATTTTCCGTCACCATCTTCAACAGGCGCAGCACTGCCGGGTTGTGCGGGTCATAAAAACGTCCCAGATCATTGTTCTGGCGGTCACAGGCCAGGGTGTACTGGGTCAGGTCATTGGTGCCGCAGCTGAAGAAATCCACTTCCTTGGCCAGACGGTCACTCATGATGGCCGCTGCCGGGGTTTCGATCATGATGCCGACCTGCACATCCTCCGCAAAGGGAATGCCCTCAGCTTTCAGGTCGCGCTTGACTTCCTCGCAATACTTTTTGGCTTCGCGCACTTCCCACACGCTGGTCACCATGGGGAACATGATGCCCAGCTTGCCGAACGCGGAAGCACGGTAAAGGGCACGCAGCTGGGTCTTGAAGATTTCCGGGCGTGTCAGACAGATACGCAGAGCGCGCATGCCCATAGCCGGGTTATCCTCTTTGGGCAGGTTAAAGTAGCCGATCTGCTTGTCCGCGCCGATATCCAGCGTGCGAATGATAACTTCCTTGCCGTTCATATCGGCAAGAACCTTTTTGTAGGCTTCAAACTGCTGGTCCTCGGTGGGGTAATCCGGGCTGTTCAGGTACAGGAACTCGCTGCGGAACAGGCCGATGCCGCCGCCATCGTTGACCTGCACGGCATGTACGTCGTCCGGGGAGCCAATGTTGCAGTAAATGCGGATGCTCTTGCCATCCTTGGTCACATTGGGCTGGCCTTTCAGGGTCTCCAGCAGGCGCTGCAGGCGCAGCTGCTCTTCCCGCTTTTTCAGCAGGTAATCACGGGTCATATCGTCCGGGTCGATCACCACATTGCCGGTAGCGCCGTCAATAATGCAGGAGCGGCCCTCATACTCCGGCTTCAGGGCATCGCCCACGCCCACAATGGCGGGAATGCCCATGGTGCGGGCCAGAATGGCCGTATGGCTGGAACCGGAACCGCCCGCAGTGATGAAGCCCAAAATCTTGGATTTATCCAGCTGCACAGTTTCCGAAGGTGCCAGGTCGTCCGCAGCCAGCAGCACCGGCACATCCGAAGCAATACCGCCCTGCACTGCACCGGACAGGATCCCCAGGATGCGATCCGATACATCGCGCACATCTGCCGCACGGGCCTGCATGTAGGAATCGTCCATGGATTCAAACATGGCGGCGAACTGAACTGCGGTATCCGAAATCGCGGCTTCGGCGTTCATCTTTTCATTGTTGATATGGTCGGAGATGGCTTCCTCGTAATCGAGATCCTCGGCCATCATCTGGTGGGTCTCAAACAGCATGGCGGCTTCATCGCCGGCTTCGGCGCGGGCCTTTTCGGCCAGTTCGCCCAGCTGCTCAATGGCGGCGGTCTGCGCGCCCTTGAAACGGTGCCACTCGGCATCGGGATCGGTCACGGTATAGCGGGGGATCTCGGTTTTGGTGCGGTGATAGAAATAAAGCGGGCCAACGCCAACGCCGGAAGATACGCCCTTGCCCTGAATACTGATCATAACAAGCGTCCTTTCTTTGGTGTTCAATGGGATCCTGACTGGTTATTTTATACAACCAAATGCAGCAGAAAACAAAATGCGGCTGCCTGCCACAGCGCCGGGTAAGGGCCTTGCTGGGGCAGGTGCCGCAAACAAAAGAATTCAATTACAAATGCTCTTTGAAGAAAGCTTCCAGTGCCGGTGCTGCGGTATCCTCGTCCTCGCCTTCCACGGTAACGGTAACGGTATCGCCGCACTTAACGCCCATACCCATCAAAGCCATCAGTTTCAGCGCGTTGCTGGATTTATCGCCCTTGATGACGGTAACAGTGCTCTTATACTTTTTGACCTCTTTGACCAGCAAACCGGCCGGACGGGCATGGATGCCAACTGCTTCCTGAATGGTATAATCAAACTGCTTCATAGATGCGTCTTCCTCTCTGTTCCACAGCTTTTCAACAAGCCTGTGGAGAATTTAACAATTTGATTATACCAGCAATGTTGAGCAAAGTCAATGCAAACACTGCATTTTACCCTGTCGTTTTTTGTAAACTTTCACAAAATCAACAAAATGTTTTTAACAATATTGTGGATTCACTCAGTTTCAGTTTTCCTGCCTGGCCAGGAAGGCACGCAGGGTATCCTCCGGCCGGGGGGTATGGTTTGCATAGCGCCTGCGCAGCTCCGCTGCAGCGGTGGACATAATGTAAGGGTGACCTACCAAATCCAGCATGGCAACATCATTATAGTTATCGCCAAAGGCCATCACATCCGCCGGGTCAATGTCCAGCACACGGCAGATGCTCTGTACGCCAATCCCCTTGTTGGCCACGGTGGTATCGATCCACTTGGGTCCCGCCACGGCGCAGTTGGCCTGCTGCCATTTGGGCACAAAGCGCTCCACAAACGGCTCCACGCCGTCCATCAAATAGACGGACACCTTGACGATATCCTCCGGGATCTGGGCGGGGTCTGTGATGACCGTATAATTGTTGCCAATGAACTTGATGCGGTCCACCACGCCGTGCCCGCGCTCCATCAGGTAGGACATGTTTTCGCCGGAAAGCATCACTTCGCCTAAGTCCTCAGTGTTGTTCCAGAAATCCCAGGCGATTTCTTCTGCCAGGGCGCGGGGCATCGGCGTTTTGGCGATTACTTTGCCACCGCGGTAGACAACCGCGCCGTTCTCGCACAGGTAGATGCAATCGTCCGCCACAGGGGCGAACAGTTTGCGCAGGCTGGTATACTGCCGCCCGCTGGCCGGGCAGAACAGGATACCACGGTCATGCAAAGCGCGGATCTCATCAAAAATTTCGCCCTCAATGAGCTTTTTCCCATATTGCAGCAGGGTGCCGTCCAGATCGCTGCAAACCATTTTTATCATATTTTTCCCCCTGATTGCTTTTCCTGAAGCAACGTAATATATTATTTAATATAGTAAAAGTATAACAAACACAGGCCTGTTTTTCAATTTAACTAACAGTGCCCGGCGGTAGAATTATTCCGGGCAGGGAGGTAAAATTATGGCAGTTATCACAGTATACGGCAAAACGCCGGATGTTGGCAGTGCAGCCTTTGTGGCCCCCAACGCCACCCTGGCCGGGGATGTTGTGCTGGCCGCTGGCAGCAGCGTGTGGTACGGCGCGGTAGTGCGCGGAGATACCGGCGCCATCCGCATTGGCAAAAACAGCAATATCCAGGACAACGCCGTGCTGCACACCGGGCCAAACCTGGGGGTAACGATCGGCAAAAATGTATCCATCGGCCACAGTGCAGTGGTGCATGGCTGTACGGTGGGGGACGGCGCTTTGATCGGTATGCACGCCACGGTGATGAACGGCGCCGTGGTGGGCAAAAATGCCGTGGTGGCCGCCGGGGCGCTGGTGCTGGAAAACACCGTGGTCCCGGACGGCATGGTGGCCATGGGTGTGCCCGCCAAGGTGCGTGAAGCCGCCAGCCCCGCCCTGGTGGAAGCCAACCGAAAAAATGCCGAAGGGTATGTGGCGGAAGCCACCGCCCATGCGGAGGCGAATAAGTAAGTCCTGACGAGTATGTTCGCTCTTTGATTTTATTTTGCAGGGGACAACACAAATTTTTTAGGGCAATACCGCATAATTCTAAGTGCCGATTACGGCGAGCGAGGCGCGGCAGATGCCAAGCCAAAAGCGCAGATAATACTGGATGCTGCAAAGGTGAGCGCCGCCAGTGGCGGAAACAGCGAACCGAAGCAGGGGCAGCGGTCGCAGAGTGCGAGGGGCTTTTGCCCCCGAAGCACGATGCGGGTACCGCAACCCGACATTATCGAGCATTTTGGCAACGCAGATGCCGTGCCGCAACTGCCGGAGCGGTGCTTAAGCCGCAAGGCGGGAATTGTGCGGTGTTGCCCTAAGCATCGGAACGGTCAAGACCGTTCCCTACAGAACATTTTGTAATGTGTTGCAAGCCAACAAATAATCTGTAGGGGACGATGCTCGGCATCGTCCCGCAGACGCGCCTTGCCGGATATCTTACCCCGTCACCCACCCACAAGGCAGCGGGCGCATAATGTGCGCCCCTGCGAATAAAATCTCGGCACATTATTAGAATCTGTGGCGTACAGTCAAACATTTGCCTTTCTCCCCCGGCGGGATGATGGCCCCCCACCACGCATTTTCCATCAAATTTTGCTTTTTTCTCCCCTTACCGGCCAAAAATCCGGTATCAGGCGTTGCAATCCCTTAAAAATCATAGTAAAATAAAAAGGTATGTCTCGTAACCTTTCTTGTAATAGTTCAGGTGCCGCCTGAAAACCAGAGTGATAGAGGAGTGTTCCCCATGTGACGGAAGCAGACAACCGTAAAAAGTCACATTGCAATGGAATAAAGGAGTATTGACTTTCATGGCAACTTTGCGTGAAGAAATCGAGCGCCGCCGGACGTTTGCGATCATTTCGCACCCGGACGCCGGCAAAACCACATTGACCGAAAAGCTGCTGCTGTACGGGGGAGCCATCCAGACCGCCGGTTCCGTCAAGGGCAAGCAGAGCGCCAAACATGCCGTTTCTGACTGGATGGATATTGAAAAACAGCGCGGTATCTCTGTTACCTCCTCTGTTTTACAGTTCAACTATCAGGGCAAGTGCATCAACATTCTGGATACCCCCGGCCACCAGGACTTCTCCGAGGATACCTACCGCACCTTGATGGCGGCGGATTCCGCCGTCATGGTCATCGACGCCGCCAAGGGCGTTGAGGCCCAGACCATCAAGCTGTTCAAGGTCTGCACCCTGCGCCATATCCCCATTTTCACCTTCATCAACAAAATGGACCGCGAAGCCCGCGACCCGTTTGAACTGATGGAAAACATTGAGACGATCCTGGGCATCAAAACCTACCCGATGAACTGGCCCATCGGCTGCGGCAAAGAGTTCAAGGGCGTGTTTGACCGCGGCACCCGCAAGGTGCTGGCTTTTGAAAGCGATGGCCGCGCCAACGGCGTGAAGATGGTGGACGAGATCACCGCCGAGCTGGGCGCACCCGAAATGGACGAATTGATCGGTGCGGCCAACCACCAGAAGCTGGCTGACGACATTGAGCTGCTGGATGGCGCCGCCGAAGAGTTTGACCTGGACGCTGTGCAGCACGGCCAGCTGAGCCCCGTATTCTTTGGCTCCGCGCTGACCAACTTTGGCGTGGAACCTTTCCTGAAAGAGTTCCTGCGCCTGACCCCGCCGCCACTGCCCCGCAAGGATGCCCCCACCGGCGATGTGGTGGATCCCTGCAGCGAGCAGTTCAGCGGCTTTGTGTTCAAAATCCAGGCCAACATGAACAAGAATCACCGCGACCGCATTGCGTTTTTGCGCATCTGCTCCGGCAAGTTTGAGCGCGGCATGGAAGCATTCCATGTGCAGGAGGGCAAGAACATCAAGCTTGCTACCGGCACCAGCCTGATGGCTGACGACCGCGCCATCGTGGACGAAGCCTATGCCGGCGATATCATCGGTCTGTTTGATCCGGGCATCTTCTCCATTGGCGATACGCTGTGCACCGGCAAGCAGCATGTGCAGTTTGCGGGCATCCCCACCTTTGCTCCGGAACATTTTGCCCGCGTGACCCAGGTGGACACGATGAAGCGCAAGCAGTTTGTGAAAGGCATGGAGCAGATCGCACAGGAAGGCGCGATCCAGATTTTCCGCGACCTTGGCTCCGGTATGGA
>OGWX01001508.1_pt1 | contig 15351 bp, 10 predicted proteins | sample 1576151 | NCBI WGS metagenome assembly OGWX01 (sample SAMEA3541591, study PRJEB24748) | human gut metagenome | biome: human gut; feature: human-associated habitat; material: faeces | place: China | collected 2012
TGGAATGCCGGCAGACAGTGCATGAAAATCGCAGTTCCTTTTGCCTGATCCATCAGACCTTTCCCGATGCCCTGATTACGCGCGGTGCCTCCATACAGTTTGCGGTTGTGACCGGGGTCCCGGATGTGCGGGAGCGGCTGATCCATCTCCATAAGAAGGCGCTTTCCCTGCGCAGCAACAATCAGCTTGACTTAAAGGCAGGCATATTCATTGTTTCCAATCCCCAGATCAGCCCCATTACCGCTTCGGATTATGCCAAAGCAGCCTGTGCCCATATCAAAAAGGACTATCAGGCGGTTTACCGGGAATATGACGAAGACCTTCAAAAACATTTGGCCATCGATCACTATGTGGTGACCCATTTGGAAGAGGCCCTGAAAAACCACGATATCAAGGTTTTCTTCCAGCCCATTGTCCGGACCTTGACCTGTAAGGCCTGTGCGGCAGAAGCCTTGGCTCGTTGGGATGACCCCCAGTATGGCCATTTGTTGCCCTCTATCTTCATCAAACCGCTTGAGGCTACGCAGCTGATCACTAAATTGGATCTTTATGTTGCCGAAGAAGTCTGCCGTCTTTATGAGGACCTTCAGCTCCGGCCTGATGTCAATTTGCCCATTTCCATCAATTTTTCCCGCAGTGATTTCCAGAATTGTGAGATCCGCAGGGAGCTCGACCGGCTTCGAGCACAATATCACGTGCCGGACCATGCTCTGTGCGTGGAGGTTACGGAACGTGATTTCTGTGATGATGTATCAGTCCTCAAGGACCAGATCAAGGATCTGCGGGATCATGGCTATGAAGTCTGGATGGATGATTTTGGAAGCGGTTTTTCCTCTTTGAGTCTCCTCAAGGATCTGGATGTGGATCTGGTCAAGTTTGACTTGCGCTTTCTTGTGGGCAGTGCCCATATCAACCGGGGAAACTTCATCATCGGGGCCCTCATTGCCATGGTCAAGCAGCTGGGGATGAAGACTCTTGTAGAAGGGGTTGAAACCGAAGCGCAGTTGGAGTATCTCCAAAGCGTGGGCTGTGAACGGATGCAGGGATATCTCTACAGCCGGCCCATCCCGTTTGCCCAACTGCTGGATCTTGCCATCTGGGATACGGATGAAACGGCATCCAATTGCCGGTATTACAATGCCGTGGGCTGCTGCAACATGGTGCAGGCCATGCCGGAACCGGTTTCCCATGGCAAGGACGAACGGCTGGTCCTTCCCTCCCTGCCTGCCTGCATCGTCGAATATCAGGCGGGGAAGCTGAGCCTTCTTGAAACGAACGCGGCCTTTACGGCGCGGGAAGGGCAGCTGGCATTTCGTGATTCCGCGGCTTTCAATGAATATATGGGACAGGCAGGGACTTTTTACCGTAGGAACCTTCTGCAGGCCATCAAGCAGTGTCAGGATACGCAAATGGGCATCACCATTGAGGTCCTCAGTCATAATGAAGTCTGTACCCTGCGCATTGACCCTATTGCCCGAAATGAGTCAAATGGCGCGGAAGCTTTTCTCATCATTCTGACCGGTGTCCGCACGTCGGCTTTCAAGGACCGAAAGGCGGCTGTCCAGAGCATCATGAATGGGATTTTTTCTCTTTTTGATAGCTTCTTTGCCCTTAACCTGACAAACCAGACCGTCCATCGGATCAAGGTGGGAATGAGCGTGATCGATGAAATCGAACGGCTGCCCCTGCCTTTGTTTTTGCGGGAATGGGCAAGGCGGCACGTTTTCTCGGAAGACTGGAAGCGCTTTCTGCAGTTTTATGATTTAGCCACCTTGGTCACTCGCATCAATGAATCAGGATGTGGCTATCTTTCCACTTTTTTCAGGGTCACGAGCAGTGAACAGGAAAATCGCAATGGCTGGCAGCTCCATTTGGTCTGGCTCTCAGGGGAGCCTTCTGATGTCAAGGTCTATTGCGGAACGGTCAACCTGCGCCATTTCATGGGGGCCCAGATGCCTCGTCCCATGGAACCTATTTTGGCGCGAAACAAGCTGGTTCCGTCTCCCCAGCTGGATAAGACGGACGCCATTTTGCCAGAGGTCCTCTGGGAAGCCATGATCCATTTACCGGAAATGAACGTGTACTGGAAAGATGTCAGGGGCCGCTTCCTGGGGGCCAATGATGCTTTTTTGCATTATTTCAACCTTTCTTCCCTGGATGATATCCTCGGTCAGTCGGAAGAGGAACTGGGCTGGAATGTAGAATTTGACCCCACCTACCGGGAAGAGGAAATGCTCCTTGGGCAGATTCCGGTCATTTCGGAGGAAAAGGTCCACTGCATGGCCAAAGGTATGATCCGCACGGTCATGATGAACAAGATTCCCCTCATTGAAGGCGGACGAATTGTCGGCAGTCTTTCTTGGTTCCGCGATGTGACCCGTTTTACCCAGATCCAGGCAGAACTCAAGAAAAAAAGCGTTATAGATGCCTTGACAGGCGCATTGAACTACCAAGGGTTCAAGGAAACACAGTCCCATTTTGTGGATAATTATCAAAAGTGGGACCTTGAATTCATCTTGATCTATATGGACCTGGATGATTTTAAACACTGCAATGATGCCTATGGTCATGGGTTTGGCGATATGGTCCTTCAGGAAGGGGTCAAACGTCTGCAGAAGATCTTTAACCATTATGGGGTCGTCGCCCGTGTGGGAGGCGATGAGTTCATTGCCCTCCTGCCTATTGTTGGATCCGAAGACATCCGCCGGATCAAGCAGGAAATCCAGCAGTCCCTCAAAGCGCCCCTGTCCATTGACGGTAGGTCCTACCTGGGTGGAATATCCGTGGGCATTGCCCGCTATTCCGAAACAGAGGACATGGATGCCCTGCAGGAACTTGCTGATCAGCGGATGTACGAAGATAAGAAAAAACGTAAGAAAATGCAGGATCTTACGTATGGATACCTAGCGACCACGGAAGGAAATTAACGTGAGGTTATATCGAATTGATTATCCTAAAATCCTTTGGGGGATTGTGCTCCTAAGCCTCCCTTTTGCGATGCCCCGTGCTGCCGAAGCTGAACCGACTCGAAAAGAGACGGCACGGCAAGTGGGACTGGCCCTTTCTCAGGCGGATGCCCCGACCCGTCAGGAAGCGGTGAAAAAACAGCTGGCAGCCTTTTCTGAACTGTCGCGCCTTACGGCCCGGGAAGCGGCCATGGTAAGCGTCCTTGAAAAGGAATACAAACGAGCCTATTCAGCCTATGAAAAAGCTCAGCAAGCGCTTGAAGAGACGGAAAAAAAGAAGATCTACGCGTCCCTTCAAAGCGGCGATGAAGCAGTGATGGCCCCCCTTGAAAAAGAAGCTTCGCATCGGGAAAAAATCCTTACAGATGCCAGCGTCCGTCTTGCTCTTATCAAAAGAAGGCTCGAGCCGGCAAGAAGCCAACTTGCAGCCTTGACGGCAAGAAGGGATGGGGTGCTGGATGAAATGGCAGGCCTTGTGTCGCCAAAAAAAGCGCCTTCGGGAGTTCTTCCTCCTGCATCAACTGACGCGGCAATCTTGAAAGAAGGGAAAAATTTGGCAGAAGCCCCGTCCGTCCCGACGGAAACCTTGACGGACCTATCCCGCAAACAGGCTGAATATGCCGAAGAACTGGCAGACCTTGGCTATTATGAGGAAAAACGCGCTCAGGACCTCGCCGTCCTTGAAACGCCGGAACCGGCCGTCGATCTATCCAAAAGATTCAAGATTGATGGGGAACTTCGGATTGATAACAATGATACGTCCAACCATCATGCCGTCGATCCGGAACGGAAGCGGATCCAGTTCCCTGATGACCGGCTGCGGCTGCGCGCCAGGATCTACATGGATTACAACCTGGATAATAACTGGCATGCTATCGGGATGCTTGAAAGCGAGAAGGCCCTCCATGGCGATGACAGCATGAACGGGACCATTGATCTTGATCGGTACTACCTGAAAGGGGCTGTCGGAAAAGTCATGGTCATGGCCGGTGCTTTCGGTAAGACCTTGGCAGAGGGAAATATCTATGACAGCCGGTTCAAGGGCATACAAGTCGCCTATGGCGATCATCATCCCTGGTACTACGAAGGGGCTTTCGGCAAGGTCAATGAGGCCGATGAAGTTACGGCACTTACTGCCATTTACCAAAAAGGAGAGCACAAACTCTCTTTAGGGGCCTACGGGTTCCGCATGGATGGGGGCAACAACCGGAACATCGGCATGCTTGGTTATGAGATGCCTCTTGGTGGCTGGTGGCGTGTGGGAGCCCAGTATCTTTTGGGACACGATGAAACAGAGCCCGGCGGCAGCGGCGGTGTCTTTTCCTTGAGCCGCGGCGAGGAAAACAGCTGGGAAAAGGGCAACCTCTATACCTATGCCAAGTATTACTACCAGCCGCGGGCAACTTACGTGGAACATACCATGAATGGGGTGGCTGATTATATGCATGGATTCAAGGGCTATGGACTGGGTCTGTCCTACACGCTGACCCGCGACTGGGTCCTGAGCCTTGAGTACGATGATTTGGAAGACCTTCAGTACGGGACGCGCAGCCGCACCCTCTGGGCAGGCCTTTCCTACTATTTCAAGAATTACGGGAATGAGGAACCTGAAGATCAGGATAAGACGGAAGGAACGAAATGAATGTCTTTGGCGGCCTTGTCTGTCAAAGTGAAAGGAAAAAGAGGAAATAAGGATGAATGCTATTGATCTATGCAGCGATCTGACCGCCAGAAAATCAAAACTGGCTGTCGTCGGATTGGGTTATGTGGGGCTGCCGCTGGCTGTCCAATTTGCCAAACACTATGACGTCATCGGTTTTGACACCAATGAAAAAAAGGTGGCCCGCTACAAGGCGGGCGTTGACGTGACAGGGGAGGCAGGGGACGCAGCCCTTAAGGAAACGGACTGCCAGTTTACGGCCCAGGAAGAAGCGCTGAAAGATGCGCGTTTTTTTGTCATCGCTGTCCCAACCCCACTCAATGGGGACAATACACCGGACCTGACGGCGGTCAAAGAGGCAACGGCCCTTGTGGCCCGCCATCTTTCCCGGGGCAGTATCGTCGTTTATGAATCAACTGTCTATCCCGGCGTGACAGAAGATATCTGCCGTCCTATCCTGGAGCGAGAAAGCGGATTTGCCTGCGGGCCTGATTTTAAGATTGGCTATTCACCGGAACGCATCAATCCGGGCGACCGCCAGCACCGGCTTTTCAACATTGTCAAGATTGTCTCCGGAATGGACGGGGAAACGTTGGATGCAGTGGCTGACGTCTATGGATCCATCATTGAAGCTGGAATCTATCGCGCTCCCACCATTAAGGTCGCCGAAGCCGCCAAACTGGTCGAAAATTCCCAGCGGGATATCAATATTGCCCTCGTCAATGAATTTGCCATGGTCTTTAGCCAAATGGGCATTGAGACCAAGGAAGTCATCAAGGCCATGAATACCAAATGGAATGCCCTGGGTTTTTATCCCGGTCTTGTAGGGGGACACTGCATCGGCATCGATCCCTACTATTTTGTCTACCAGGCCGAAACCTTGGGCTATCATTCCCAGGTCGTTTCTGCCGGACGCCGCATCAACAATGGCATGTCAAGTTTTGTGGTGCGCCAGGTCCTGACCCGGCTTCTGCAGGCCAAGATCGATATCTGCAGGGCCAATCTTTTCCTTTTTGGCATGACCTTCAAGGAAGACTGCCCTGATGTCCGAAATTCCCGGTCCTACGATGTTTATGAGGAATTCCGCAAGTGCGGCCTTTCTCCCAAAATGGTCGATCCCTGTGCCGATAAAGAAGAAGTCAGCCGTCTTTATGGGCTCGAACTGACGCCCTTGGAAGCTGTTCATGATGCGGACTGCATTGTTTTTTTGGTCCAGCATGAAGTCTTCCGAAAGCTGCAGATCGACGAGGCGGCAAGCTTGTTCCGCCGGCCAAAACCAGGACAGAAACAGGTCCTCATTGACGTCAAGGGCATGTTTGAACGGAAAGCTTTTGAAGAAAAAGGATTTCTTTACTGGAGTCTATAAAAGGAAGTGCCCATGAAAAGTGAAACCAAACTAAAAGTGGGACTGGTCCTTGTCTTTTGTCTTTTCCTTGGGGGCGGAATGTATGTCATCAAGGGAATGGTAAAAGACCTCAATGCCCGGGATATCACGCGGTTCATGGCTGAACCGGCTGCTTCCTACGAGGCTTCGGAAGACGCCGTCAAAAAGGCGGTTGAACGCTATCAACAGGGCATTGGACCGGCCCGTCTCCTTGCTCGTCCTGACTCTTCTTCGGTACTCCTTGTTTTTGATGGACTGCCCTCCAAGACGGATACCGAGCGGCTTCTTGCGGTTCTTCGCAGCCATCAGGTGAAGGCCTTGTTCTTTGTAGAAGGGGAAAATGCGGCCATGGACAAGGAGCTTGTGCGCAAGATCAAAGGAGAAGGTCATTTGCTGGGAAACTTTACCTTCCATGGACAGGCCCAGGCAGAGACCCTGCCGATTGCTAAGTTTATGGCGGAAGCTGTGGCTGCCCAGACGGCCCTAACGGATCTTACCGGGTCAGCTCCGCAATATATGCGGGCCCCAAGAACGAAGGTTACGGCCGACCTTCTGGTAAGGACAGCCGCGGCTGGTCTTCCCGTATATGTAGATACACCCCTCCTGTTTTACCCCAGTCAGATGGCAACCAAAGACAACGTCAAAACATTTGCCCTTGGCGTGGGTGGGGGGAGCATCCTTGCCGTGGAAAGCGGCGTTCCCGTCGTGGGCGGACCTAAAAAGCCCAAGGTCCAAACCGGGAAAAATGGGCCCATCGAGCACCCGCCCACAGTCAAGGACCGTCCCGAAAAAGCGGCTTCGGACGGGGCCAGTTTAGCGGAAAAAGTAGAGGTCTTGATTGAGTCCCTTCAACAGCGGGGCCTTAAGATTGTTGGATTGTAGGAGAAGGATTGTGAAAGAACATTGTGATGTCCTCACGAGGGAGAAAAAAGACCGTCGATTGTTATCCCATGTGCCGGATGCATCGGGCGTGCGCAGCCATCGGGACCGCCGCAGAGGAAACGGCGGCGGACGGGGCCCTGAGGATTTTGGTGCCTATATCAGGGAAGATGCTGCGGGACGGCGCTATCTCGTGGATTATGAAGTTACCGTCCGTGTAGAAAAGGACCGTATCAAGGCACGGGCCCTTGACATCTCAACAACGGGCATGCTTCTTCATGCCGAGCTAGGCTGTGACGAATCCTTGCTGACTGAAGGAACAACGCTTTCCCTTTCTTTTGAAATAACCCCGGGAACCCTGCCTGAAGGATACGAAATGAAAATCAAGGACCTAGGGGCCACGGTTGTTAGATCGTTCCATAAAGAGAATGCGGAGGGCCTTTTTATTGGCGTGCAGTTTGCGGACACGCTTGCCGAGTTTGCCAATAAAAAACGCGGCCGCTATATGCTGGGGCTTGCTTCGTTTTTCCTTTTTGTGGTTGTCTTTGTCATCATCATGATGCGGGCTGAATCGGTCCTTTATTTCCGGTTCAACAAGACTCTTTATTTATATAGCATCATTGCCGCTACCCTGCTGTTATCACGCTACCTTTTTGGCGCGCTCTACCGGCCTATGAAGGTGGATCCCGATTTTACGCCGGGGGTCACCATCATCATTCCTTGTTTTAACGAAGAGACGTGGATCGATCGGACCATCCTTTGCGCCATCAACCAAGATTATCCTCCTGAGCAGCTGGAAGTCATCGTTGTCGATGATCATTCCACGGACCATTCCTGTGAAGTGATCCAAAAGACCATTGATTCCCTGACCGCATCGGATCAGCTTTTCCACACGGACCAGCGGATCCGCTGGATCCGTCAGCCTCAGAATATGGGCAAGAGGGAAGCCATGGCCCGCGGAGCTGAGCTTTCCACAAAGCCCCTCCTCGTCTTTGTGGATTCAGACTCCTTTCTTGACCCTTATGCCGTCAGGAATCTTGTCCAACCCTTCAAGGACGAAAAGATGGGCGGCGTTTCGGGCAGGACTGACGTGGCCAATACCTATACCAATTCCCTGACCAAGATGCAGTCTGTCCGCTATTATATTGCCTTTCGCATCATGAAAGCGGCGGAAGGCTACTTTGATGCCGTGACCTGCCTGTCGGGACCGCTTTCGTGCTATCGCAAGGATCTTGTCCTTGCCCATAAGGAGGCGTGGCTGCACCAGACGTTCCTGGGACAGAAAGCGACCTTTGGGGACGACCGGAGCATGACGAACTTTATTCTCCGCGGACATCGCACAACTTATCAGGATACGGCTATCTGTTCCACCATTGTCCCCAATACCCACCGCATGTTCCTCCGGCAGCAGATGCGCTGGAAACGGTCCTGGCTGCGGGAATCCCTGATTGCGGCTCGTTATATGTGGAAAAAGGAACCGTTTGCCGCCATTTTCTTCTATATGGGATTTTTGGTTCCCATTATTGCTCCCATCATTGTGCTCTATAATGTCTTCTATGTCCCCATCATGTACCGAATTGTCCCCTTGGGCTTTTTTGTCGGGATGTTCCTGATGGCGGCCCTGATGAGTCTTGCCCAGCTTTTTTTGCGGCGGAGTACAACCTGGATTTATGGTCTGTGGTTCTGTATCTATTACGAGCTGGTCCTGCTCTGGCAGATGCCCGTGGCTTGGTTCACCTTCTGGAAATCCAATTGGGGGACCCGTCCCACACCTGCTGACGTAGGACCCCAAAAAGGAGGGAAGATGAAGCCATGAGCCTTGGAGATCATGCCTATACGGTGCTCAAGGACCGCCGCAAGAAACGGCGTGTCCTGATCCAGTTTATTATCCTCCTTTTGGTCTTATTGGGGATCTTTTATGCCTTCTTTTTCCTTAAATCCTATACGCCCTATGCTGAGGATGAGGAAAGTTCCACTCTCAATACGGGATTCATTGCCCTTTCCTATGGCGGCGTTGACCGGACGGGGCGAACCTCGGACCTTATTGGGGAACCTCTTTTAAATGACCATTTGGCGGCCCTTCGGAAAGCCGGCTATGTCACAGTCACCAGTAAAGACGTGGCCGCCTATTATCATGAAGGAAAACGCCTTCCGCCGCGGGCTTTGTATTTGATGTTTGAGGATGGGCGCCGGGATACGGCTATTTTTGCCCAAAAGAGCTTGGAAAAATATAATTTCCATGCCACCATGTTTTCCTATGCGGAAAAACTGGAATCCAAGGATCCCAAGTTCCTTAGCAAGCGGGACATGCAGTCCCTCATGGATTCGTCCTTCTGGGATATGGGAAGTGATGGGTACCGGCTGCACTTCATCAACGTCTTTGACCGCTACCACAATTATCTGGGCGAGCTGACGCCGCTGCAGTTTTCCATGCTGCGTTCCAGCCTGGGACGCAATTACAATCATTACCTCATGGATTATCTCCGCGATAAGGATGGCTATGCAAGGGAAAGCTACCAGCATATGGTGCGGCGGATCGATTTTGATTATATGAACCTTCGCGATACGTACCAGCGAGAATTAGGATTTGTCCCGGAAGCCTACGCCCTCATGCATGCCAACACCACCCAATTTGGCAACCAGGACGATGTGAGCGCGGTCAATGAAAAGTGGATCCGCCGGCTCTTTACCATCAATTTCAATCGGGAAGGCAGTTCATTCAATGCCCATAACAGCAGCCCTTACGACCTGACCCGCCTGGAACCGGGTACAAAATGGCCTGTCAATCACCTTTTGATGCGCGTTGCCGCCGATACGAAAAGCATGGGGAAGATTCCCTTTGAAGAAGGTGACGAAAAGCGCCAAAAAGCGTGGAAACACTATTCTGGCGCCTCGGAAATCACGGGCAATTCCCTTATCCTTACGACGGCTCCCTATGGCATTGGGCTGACCGAACTATTGGGCAGCAAAGCGTATCAAAATTTCAGCTTATCCGTTCGTCTTACGGGCAACACCTTTGGCCGTCAGCAGCTGTTCCTGCGGGCAAGTGAAGACCTTTCACGATGCCTTATCGTGGAACTAAGCGGCGGCAGGCTCATCGTCACGGAACGGCGCCATGGGAAAGATACACCGCTCCTGCAGGAAAATGTGGATGTGCTCCTTGATAGGCCCCGTCTTTCTGTTGAAGAAGCTCAGAAGGAAGCGGAAGTCAAGGACTATGAGACACTTGCCCGTTATGCCCCGACTAGACAGGCTGCTGAGCGGTATGCCCAAAAAGCAGCGGCACGAAAGGCGAAACCAGCCCGTTCTGTCAAGGAGGGGGCTGCTCCCTATGAACCGAAGCTGGAACGAAATGCCCGGGAAAGCCACAGCCTCACCCTTTCCCTTCAGGATGATCAGCTGCTCATCACCCTCGATGGGAAAGCCCTTGATCCGCTATCCGTCCTGATCCTTGATCCGGGTTGTCTATTTTTGGGGGCGGACATGGGGAAAAATGAAAGCTGGAGCCAAAAGAACCAGGCTGAAAGTGTGTATGACGCGACTTTTGAAGACCTTGTTATCCATTCCCAAACGGGCCTTGATCCCGAAAAGGAGCAGGTCCTTTATTCTCTTAAGCTGTCTGGCCTTGACCGGTTCCGGTATGAAGCCGGGCAATACTGGGAAGACATCTTGAATTGGTTCCTTCGTTATATCTAAAAGAAAGGGGAATTTGCTGCCCTATGATCACTTTTCATCGACACCGCTGGGCTTTCTTTCTGGCCTTCATGGTCTTTTTGAGTCTAGTAGGTCCCACCCGGGAAGGCATGAGTGCTCACTTGTCCCTTTCGGCATGGATTCCCTATTGGAACCGGGCAGAAGGGGAAAAAGAAGCCCAGGTCCTTCAGGACCGCCTCCAGGACATTTCATATTTTGCCGCGTATTTTAATGACCGAAAGGAATTGGTTTTCCCTGAAAGGTTCCAAAAACCAGCGATTTCTGCAGACGGGGCCTATCTTACCATTGTCAATGATGTGGTTTTCCCAGATGGAACGAGCCGCTTAAAGGATACGGAACAATTAGCCAGCCTTCTTGCAACCGGAAAGAGCCGCAAAAAGCATGCTGTATCCATTCTTGATCTTGCGGAAAAGCACGGCTTTTCAGGCGTCGAAATCGACTATGAAACCCTTTGGAAAAAGGGCGATACCCGTCTTCAGGAACACTTCCTGCGTTTTCTTTCTGAACTGGAAACGCAGGCTGCACGGCGCCATCTCAAGGTCCGCGTCATCCTGGAACCGTCGGCGCCATTTGGTGCCCCTTTCCCGAAGAACATTGAATATGTCGTCATGGCCTATAACCTCCATGGTCCCCATAATGGCCCCGGCCCCAAGGCCGATCTGGCCTTTATTCGCAGAACGATGAAGAAGATGGATGCCCTCAGGGGGGAGGCCGCCCTTGCCTTTTCAATGGGTGGCGCAATCTGGAAGGACGGAAAAGAAGGCCGTTTCCTTTCTGAACAGGCGGCAGCGGCCCTTGCTGAACAATATGGAAAGGTTCCCCAGCGGGATGAAGCCAGCGCGGCCCTCCATTTTTCCTATGAAGCCGATGGACACACCATGACTGTTTGGTATGCTGACGTTACGACCCTTGAAGCCTGGAGCCAAGCGGCCCTGGAAGCTGGCTATCCCCACGTGTTCCTCTGGTCCCTCGGGGGCAGCGGCAATCTTTCACAGCTTGCTTCCCGTACAGGGGAAGGAGGGAAGGAGTAAACCGTGAAGAAACTCATCTTGCTGTACCTTTTCTGTCTGTGCGTTGGCTTTTCTTCCCTAAGCGAAGCCGGAAAGGCACTAACCATCATTCCAACAACCAAACAGGCCGTCATCTTTACCTTTGGCGGTCTGCAAAACGCCCAAACCGTAGCCGATGTACTCCAGCGAATGGATGAAGAAAAGCTGCGGGGCACCTTCTTTGTGACGGAGCGTGAACTGCGGGAAAATCAAGGAACCATTCGCCTCATCAAGAACCATGGCCAGGAAATTGGCATAGGTCTGCGCCCTGGGGACGCTCCTACACGGGACGCGGTCAAAGGGCAGCTGGAGCGCATAAGGACGCGTCTTCAAAAAGAATATGGCGTGACACCGACCGTGGTGCGGCAAATGTATGGCCCTTCCTCAGCCATTGTTGAGGACGTCGCTCGTGAAATGAACCTCACCTTGGTGGGACAGACACGCAATGTGGTCCTGACCCGGCTCAAAGACGCCATGTCAACGGATGAAATCATGAACGCTGTCTTCAAAAAATGGGACTTTTCCTTGGGACGGGGACAGATTCTCTATTTCCGTCTGGATTTTCTTTCGGATCCCACCCTTATCGGCAAAGTCATGACAAGGATCCATAAGGAAAAGGTCGACGTCAATACATACCGAACCTTCCAGGACCAACCGGAAGCAAATCCCCGGAACGATTCGTCCTACGAAGTCCTTTCCGTCAGCGATGTTCTCCGCGATACGGCAAAGCGCTGGACCTATCCCGTTCCTAAGGAGCGGATTCCCGAGGCCCTCCAGCCGGGAACCATTGCTTACCCTGTGGACCAGCATAATTTTTCCAAGGTCTTTTTGTCCCACTATATCGGCGCGCCGCAAGTTGACGATAAGGACCGGATGTACGGCCTCGATCAGGATGTGATCCGCAAAGCCGATAAAAGCGGCGTCATCAAGACGGCTCCTGAAAGGACCATTTTCCTGACCTTTGATGATTGGGGGACGGACAATACCATCAATCAGCTGCTTTATGTCCTTCGCAAACATAAGGTGCCGGCCACCTTTTTCATCATTACGCGCTACATGCCGAGCAATCCGAATCTATTACGGGCCATTGCAGAGGAAGGGCATACCATTGGAAGCCATACGGACCTTCATGCCGCCATGGCCTTTCGGGATAAAAAGGGAAAAATCGTAGAATCCCAAGATCCAGCAGCCTATGCGGAAAATGTGGCTGAGGCCTATCGAAAATTGGCAGAAACCGTAGGGGATGTCAAGGTCGGCGGCCGCTATAGCCTTTCCCGTCTTTTTCGTCCGCCCACCCTTGCCATAAGCGAGAACGGAGCCAAGGCGCTTTTCAACACAGGCTATACCTATTTGGTCTCTGGCTATGAAAGTACCGAGGATTATGCCGCCCACAGCCTTTCCCAATTGGTGGGGGCTATCAAGGCAGGAATCTATACGCCTCGGCAAAGGGTCCGCAAGGGTTCCATCATCATCATGCACATGAGCGGTACAGCCCGTTTCACTCCGCAGGCGCTGGATATCGTCCTCACCCAGAATGAACTGCTGCGGGAAGACGACCCCCGAAAATTCAAGGTGGGGTACCTGACCGATTATTTGGTCCCTGGATATGATCAAATGAAATAAAAAAAGACCGTGAAAAAAAGCGAAAAGTCGCTTCTTTTCACGGTCTTTTCTGCGCTTAGGGGAAAAGATAGCTTGTCATGGAGATGCTGCCCAGGTTGCGGATGTGGTTAAAGACTTCCGGTGTTTCCCCTTTGGATGCCCCTAAAAGATACAGAAGGGGCAAAAAATGGTCCGGCGTGGGTGCCGCGTAGGAAGCAAGGGGGTGGTCCCGATAGGTGAGAACTGCTTCATCATCGCGTTCCTGGACCTTTTCCGTAATAAAGGCGTCGAATTCGTCCGCCTCTTTGGAACCGTGGGGGTTATTCCAGTCCGTCTGCATCAGGTTATGGACGATGTTTCCGCTTCCTGCGACGACAATGCCTTCCTCCCGCAGGGCGGCCAGTTTTTCTCCAAAGGCGTACTGATCATGAGGGGAAAGGGTCCCATCGACACTGAGGGGAACAACCGGAAGTGATGCATCAGGGAACATATGGACGAAAAGCGTCCATACCCCGTGGTCGATGCCCCAGTCTTCCGTCATGACGGCCCCTGTAAGATCATGGATGCGGCGGGCTGTCTGCGGGTCGCCCAAAGCTGGATAGCTGACTTCATAAAGGGCTTGGGGGAACCCGTACATATCGTAGATCTGTTCCGGTTTTTGCGCGGCGTTGACGTAGCTGCCTCGGCTGTACCAATGGGCGGAAACGACGGCAATCGCTTTGGGCCGGCCATAGTCCGTGATGATCCTTTTGCCTAGTTCAGTTAAGGTTTTTGTCATTTCATTATGATCCAAAGCCAACATGGGACTGCCGTGGCCAATAAATAATGCAGGCATTCTTTTCATAGGGGAGACCTCCTTTATCATTTCGATAAAACGCTATTTTTTGAACTTGCTCTGATTATAATCCCGCTCTATAATGAAAACAAGAACGGTTTCTTGACTGACTTAGTATGAATTGCTTGACCTTTGGGAGGAAATGCCATGGAACACGATGATTTTGGGGTCTGTCCCTTTGTGACTGCCCAGCGGCTCCTGCAGGGCAAATGGGCCATTATCCTGCTCCATCAGCTCTATGATGGAACAAAACGCTTTGGCGAGCTGGAACGAGCAACGGGCATTACCCACGCAACCCTTGCTTCTCAGTTAAAGGCCCTGGAAAAGGACGGTCTTATTACGCGTCATGTCTATGCCGAGGTCCCGCCCCGAGTGGAGTACACTCTCACGGATATGGGCCGCCGTTTTGGCCCCGTGCTTAGCAGTATCGAGACCTGGGGAAATGAATACATCGCCTATTTGAGGACGCAAAAATAGAGGAGCCGGACACCGGCGTTTTTGAAGCGAAAAGTGTTCCTTGTGGTATAATGATAACAGTATACTTTACTGTATGGGGGTTATTTTCATGGATTATAAAGAACTTGTTGAAAATGCACGGAAATGCCTTGGCAAATGCCATGGCTGCCCAATCTGCAATGGCGTTGCCTGCCGCAATACTATCCCTGGTCCTGGCGCGAAAGGGGTAGGGGACACGGCCATCCGCAATTATCAGGCTTGGCAGGACGTCCGCGTCGTCATGGATACACTGTGTGAAAAAAAGGAAACGGATACCCGTCTGTCCCTGTTTGGGCATACTTTCTCTTATCCATTTTTTGCCGGCCCTGTTGGCGCGGTTGCCATGCATTACAGCGATAAGTACAATGATGTGACCTATAACGCCCAGCTCGTCCCGGGCTGTGCCGAGGCAGGCATCCTTGCTTTTACGGGCGATGGCATGGACGCGGAAGTCATGCGCGGTGCCACGGACGCCATCAAGGACTGCCAAGGTGTGGGCATTCCTACGGTGAAACCTTGGAATCTGCAGATGATCAAGGAAAAGATGGACCTTGTCAAGGCTTCGGGTGCTCTTGCTATTGCCATGGACGTAGATGCAGCCGGCCTTCCCTTCCTTAAAAAATTCGTGCCGCCAGCAGGCAGCAAATCGGTGGAAGAAATGAAGTAATAACAGGGAATCCTGTAAAATGAGCCTTCGGTCTGTTGCGGACCGAAGGCTTTATTTTTTGCATTATGACAGCTCAGCGGTTTTGTCCGAGACCAAAGCT
>OGWX01001523.1_pt1 | contig 15244 bp, 19 predicted proteins | sample 1576151 | NCBI WGS metagenome assembly OGWX01 (sample SAMEA3541591, study PRJEB24748) | human gut metagenome | biome: human gut; feature: human-associated habitat; material: faeces | place: China | collected 2012
TAGGTGTGCTATAATATGAGTGTAAAGAAAAGAGGGCAAATAATATGATTAAAGAGAATGAGAGACGAGGATATGAATACGATCAATAATTTAATTCTTGCAAGTTGGTTAATTTGGGTGGTATTATCTTTATATCAGATTTATCAGCATTGCAAAGGTAATTTCACGTATTATAAAATTTCAAGTCGCTATATTAATTTTATTGTATTGTTAATTGCTATGTTGGTAATGTGGTTCGTTCTTGTATGTATGAAAGTTGATTCACTTATGGAGGTGTGAAATGTAAAAGTTAACGTGTTATGACTTCACTAAAAAGCGTATAGGTTGTAAACGTGTTGTTATGCTTAATCCAAAAATTAAACAACTGAAAATAATTTAATTAGAAAAGCAATGTTAAAATTAAAAGGAGAAAATTAAAATGGAAAATTTAGGAAATGAAGTAATGGCAATGGAGAATACAGGTTTAGTAGTGACTGATGATATGACACATGAACAACGTGTGAACTTATTCAACGCGGTAAATAATGCGGAAGGTTTATCAGATCAAGTCGGTAAAGATTTATGGTTAACTGGATACATTGTGCAAGATGTAGAAAAAGAAAATGAAAAAACCGGTGAAATCATCTGTTCAAAATTAATAACTGTGATTGACAAGGAAGGTAAAGCATATGCTACAAATAGTAAACCTTTCTTACAATCATTGAAACAATTAAAGCAGGTATTTAACTATGATTGGACGAAAGAACCGGTATGTGTGACAATTATTCAGAAAAAATCAAACTCAAGCTCAAATAAATATTTAAGCATGGCTGTAAAATAGCCTAATAAAATAAGGGTGTTAGCCAAACACCCTTTTATTTTTGATTTAAAATGGGGGTGTTTAAAATGGCTAAAATGAGGAAGTCAACAAGAGACGTTAAACGGTTACGTAACGCAATAGCAATTGCTAAAAGAACCGCCACAAGAGCGCAAAACTTAGGGCAGGATGTTGTATTTACAGATATTCGCACAATTAAAGATTTTGATGACCGTAAAGAATTTAATAAATATATCCGTTCAATTGAGAAGTTTAACAAAGAGAATAGATTTATAGAAAATCAATATGGTGTTGTTTTCAATCGAAATAAGATTGAAAAAGCTAATAAATTAATAGATAAACAAAATAAGCAACGAAAACAGCTTTCAAAGTCTGTCGGATTATCTAAACTAAATGAAACTAAAGGCGGTATTGTAACACCGGTTAGTGTTAAGAGTGCAAGAAGCACATTACGTGATGACAGAGGCGGATTTTTTGAACCGGTTCATCATGTAAATATTAATTCGTACCGATATCCTAAACAATTAGATAATCGAATTGAAAGTTTAAGAAGGAATACGAAAAAAGAAAATCAAAAGATAAAGAATTTAAGGAGTAATTATAAAACCGCAATAGAGGAACAGATACGAGGCGGTAATATTACTAAAAAAGAAGGTAAACAAATAATTAAAGATATTAAATCTTTATCAGATAAACAATTAATTCAATGGTTTTACCAGGAACGTAAAGCGGTATCAGTATTTAACTATATAGATATGTCAAGAGAATACACACAAAATCAGATGTTTGTTAATGAACAACTAAGTAAAAATATCAAATCAGATGTTAGCGATGTAAAAGATAGTTTAGCAGTATTTACCGGTCGTGCCTATGTCAAAGATGGTATGGTCAAATATAAATAATGTAAAGGGGGTTGTAGTATGTCAAAGAAAAAAGAGCCTAAAGAAATATGGGCTTGTGATTTTGAAACTACAACCGATCCTTTAGATTGCCATGTGTGGGCTTGGGGTGCAAGTTTTGTTGAGGATTCTAATATAAAAGAATATGGAAATGACATAGACGGTTTCATTGAATGGTGTAAACAGAAAACACGCAAATTATATTTTCATAACCTTGCTTTTGATGGTGAGTTTATTGTTTCATGGCTGATAAGTAATGGTTATGAATATTCGGAAAAACCTAAAACCGGATGTTTTAAAACAATTATTTCTAATACAGGTTTATGGTACTCCATTGAAATATGGTGGAAGTATTCCATATATAGATCTACAAAAACCACAATATGGGATAGCTTTAAATTAATTCCATTTAGTATTGAAAAGATTGCGCATGATTTTAATTTACCAATACGAAAATTAAAACTAGACTATAAAGCTAAACGCGAGAAAGGTCACGAGCTTACACAACATGAAGTAGATTATTTATTTAATGACATTGATATTGAAGGTATGGCATTAAATGAATGTTTTAAATTAGGATTTAACAAAATGACAGCCACAAGTTGTAGTTTTGAGGCTTTCAAGAAAACTTTACCTATGGCATTTGAGAAAATTTTTCCACCGTTAGAAATGAATGTTGACAGTGATTTAAGACCAGCATATAGTGGCGGTTTTGTGTGGGCAAACCCGGAACTAAAAGAAAAAGAGATAGGGCAAGGCATTGTATTTGATGTCAATTCACTTTTCCCTTCTCGTATGTATTATGAATTATTGCCATATGATACTCCTATTTATTTTGAGGGTGAATATAAACAGGATGATGAATACCCGTTGTGGGTGGGAGTTATTAGTTTTGCTTTTGATATTAAAAAAGATCATATCCCGTGTATTTCATTAGACAAGTTTAGTCGTTTCTTTGGAAGTAAAAAATATGTGGATAGTTCAAATGGTGATATCGTGAGGATGACTGTAACGAGTGTAGATTGGCAGTTATTAAATGAACAATATGATATTTATGATGTTGATTTTATTAATGGGTATAAATTTAAAGGTTGTGTTGGTATCGCTAGACAGTTTATTGACGAACAAATGGAAGTTAAGAAAAACTCAAAAGGTGCACAAAGATTTATTGCTAAAAGACAATTAAATTCGGTGTATGGAAAATTTGCAACCAACCCAAATGTCACACCTAAAATACCTTTCATTGATGAGGATGATGGAATATTAAGACTTCACGACCCTATGTTTACAACATATGAAGATGGAGAAGTTAAAGAGGTTATTGACGAACAGTTTAGAGATCCTATATATCTTCCATATGGTGAATTTGTAACAGCCTATGCACGTAAATATACAATTAGTACCGCACAAAAGGTAGGTATTCATAGAGTTGCATACATTGATACGGATTCAATCCATTTAGTAGGTACACAAGTTCCGGACGCTATTAAAGATATTATTGACGATGTAGAACTTGGGTATTGGGGTCTAGAATCTGTATTTACACGATCTTATTTTATCGGTGCTAAAAGTTATGTGGAAGAGATTGAGATAAGTTATAAAGATTATGTGGAGCACCAACAGGAATTTATTAGTGAAAATGACTGTAAAGATAAGTTGTATTACATTCGTGAGGGTGTTTGTTATTATTTAAATGTAAAGTGTGCTGGTATGACACAAAAGGCTAAACAGAATGTAACATATGATAATTTTAGAGTTGGAAATGTAATTAATGACTGCTTAAAGAAAACACATGTACCTGGTGGTATTGTGTTAGTTGATAGACAATTCAGTATTAAAAGTAGATAAGGAGGTTGACAAGGTGATAAGTGTTTTAAGTGCTATAATAAAATATTTATTTATGGCATTTTGTTGTTTGAGTGTGACATTTCTATTTGTAATATATGCAATTGGAATGTTAATATTGTTTATTGAAATGGTAAGGAGTGAAAAGAAATGATTACTTTGTTATTAAATATAGTAGTTGTTGTTTTCGTTGGTTTGATTATGGATTATAGTTATACTCATTTACGAAATGAAAATAAAACCTTACGGAAAGATGTTGATAAACTACAATATCAGATGTTAAATTATGAAAATGGCGGAATTTTTGAAGAGTGTGATAAAAGATTAAAAGAATTTAATGAAATTATGTTTGGAAGTCCTCCATTGAAGAATAAAGTTGTTATTGTGAGAAGTATAAAAGACTATGATTATAGTGCGTATAGAAAAGATATTGACGCATTAAATGAATATCTAAAGGATGGTTGGAGCATTGTTAACCATGAAACAAATGAATTTGTACATACGTATATACTAGGTAAACCGCTGATATGGTGTAAAGAAAAGGGAGGTGATAATCATGATGAGTGAAAAATCGAAAGAACATAGAAACCAATGGTACCGAGATCATGTTAATAAATATTGCGTTTGTGTGAATAAAGAGGAAGTTGAAGTTGTTGACTACATTGAAGATTTATTGAAAAAGAAAAAGTTTAGTAAATACGTCAAAGAAAAAATTAAAGAAGATTTGAAAAAATAAAATAATATGATATTATTAATATGTAAGGAATAAAGAACGGAAATCAGACATGTATATCAGAATTACTCGCGGTGAAACGTGCTGGTAACATAATTAGGCATAGTAATCTAGCTGGTAACACTTTAAACTTTACAACCTATATTTATGAAACCCTCGTAAAAGAGGGTTTTATTTTGTATTGACTTTACAGTATTAATATCATATATTTATAAATAGAAAGGACGTGTAAAAATGGAACGTGATGAATTGAGAAGTAAATTTACGGAAGTGTTAACAGTTGAAGGTCAAGCGGAACGCTCAACCATGTTAAATGATATGCGAGCTGAAGTTGAAAAAAACTTTAAAGAATTAGACGATTTAAAAGCTGAAAACACAAAATTAGTTGAAAAGAATAATTCCTTAACAGAGGCTAACAGTAAATTATTCATGCAAATTGGTGTTGAAAGTTCTGGAGATGAAAAACCGAAACAGAAACATCCAATGGATTTAAGAAAATTAGGCATTTAAAACGAAAGAGGTGACCATATATGCCAAGAACAACAGGGAAAGACGTTGCAAAAGCGATTCAAGAAGATTTAGGATTGGAAACACAACCAACAGGTCAGGAAGTAGCTAGTGCAATGTATAGAGTATCTTCTCCAAATTTCCAGTCTACAATTGGAGATCCTAATGAAGTTTCATCATTAGAATTTATGAATGGGTTATTAGAATACCCTGATAGCTTAGGTGTTGAGTTCATGAATTTAGCAACTCGAATCGGTCGAGTGATCGCACACCGAAATATTTTAACAAACAAGTTAGCTCCATTTAAAATGGAAAATATGGCTTTAGGCTATACAATGGAAGAATATTTTGTTGAGTGTGCAAAAGAGCATGCTTACGATCAATCCGACGCGGAAAACACATTATTTAAACGTGAGTTGCCTGATATTAAAACAGCATTTTATGTTGTTAACCGTAAGTCATATTATCCAGCAACAATTACAGATGATGATATGCGTAAGTATTTTGTCAGCTGGAACGGTGTAAATAGTTTGATCGCGCGTATTGTTGATTCTATGTATAATGGAGACAACAAAGATGATTATAACTATATGAAATCTGCTTTAGTTACACATTATGAAAATGGATTAATGAAAATCGTTAAAACAAGTGCTGTTACTGATACGGACACGGCTAAAGAGTTAGCTCGTAAAATTACAGAATATGTATCTTATTTAACAGAGCCAACAAATGAATATAACGCAATGGCAGTGACTAAACAAAATGACTATGAAGATATTTACGTTATTTTAAACGGAAAATCAAATAGTTATTTAAACATTGACTGGTTAGCGCAGACATTCCAATTAGAATTTGCAGAATTTAAAGCACACGTGTTAGTATTACCAACTTTACCTAGTACAACACAAGGAACAATTGAAGCGTTAGTTGTTGACAGTGAAATTTATAGAGTATTCGATCAGAAATATAGTGTAGGCGTTGCTTACAATGCGAAAGGCTTATATTGGAACTACTTTTTACATCACTGGGAAGGAATCGCAACAAGCCGTTTTGCAAATGCTATTGCGTTCGTTTCAGGTGATGTCGATGAAAAAGTTACAGCGATTTACGCCAACCCTACAGTTGTACAAGTTAAAAAAGGTGGTAGTGTAACAGTACCATTTACAGTACAGACTAGTGGATTGAATGCACCTGTTAGTTTAACGGCAACACCAGGCGAGCCAACAATGGTTAGTGCAACGTTAACGGATGATTTAAGACACGTTACAATTAAAGGCTTAGAAGCGATTGAAACTGAAGGATTAACCACAGTAACAATTAAAGACACAAATTCGAATGTTACATGTGATATTAAGGTTGTTTATAACGTGTAGTTGTGATATAATATCAGTGTTATGAGTAGGACATGACACCCCTCCTTTCTATTTACGTAAATTGCAACTTAGGGAAAAGAGTTATTAATTTAACTCTTTTTCTTTTTTATTTAAAATTAGTTGAACATTCAACTATTTTTTATTATGATAGAAAAAGAAAGAGGTGATTAAAATGAAAATTATTCTAGTGGCATTGGTTTTTAATGGTTTGGATCTTATTACTGGAATTATTGGAGCAATTAGAGACGGCGAACAAATTAAGTCTAGTAAATTAAGAGATGGACTATTTAAAAAAGTTGGATTTGTGTTCTGTTACGCATTAGGTGTATTAATTAATTATGCTGAAAATTTATTGACTTTACCTTTTGGGGTAGACCTAGTGCCTGTAATTTGTACTTATGCGGTTATTACAGAAGTTGTTAGTATTATTGAGAACATTTCTAAAATTAACCCTGATATTTTACCGGACAAATTAAAAACTTTAATTGGATATAGTGAAGGAGACGAGTAATATGGGTATTATTGATGATGGTAAACTACAAAATATTTTACCGAAATACAGTGAGTTAAAATTAAGTGGTAAAAATCTCGCTCAACAATATGTCAGCGCATTTAATACGGGTATGAATATTTACCAATGTATTAACCAATTACAAGGTTATATTGAATGGGTGATAAAAGCTGTTAACGATGTTATGGTACAGTGGAATGAGATTGTAGATACAAAAATAAAAGATTCTATAAATGCAAGTAAACAAGCAACCACAGAACAATTTAATATTGAATGGGCTAAGAATAAAGCACAATTGGATGTAGAAATTAAAGGAATGGTTAAAGATCAGTTTAATATTGACTGGAAAGAAAGAGAAAACGCGATCAACCTAAAAATAACTGGTGTTAGCAATGATTTATCAAATTTTAAAACGGAAACAGCTACTAAATTTACTACAACAAAACAAGAGTTAACAAGTCTTATTAATACAACAATTGATAATACGATTAATTCTATTTATCCTATTGGATCAGTGTACATTAGTTTAACTGAAACAAACCCAGGCACTTATTTAAAAGGAACTTGGGAACAATTTGGACAAGGTAGAACATTAATCGGTGTAGGCGAAGGTTGGGATGGTGTTACAGATTTGACCTTTACGCTAGGTGCCACTGGTGGTGAGTATAAACATAAATTAGTCATTGATGAAATACCGTCACATGCTCATAAATACTACTCACCAATTGTTCAAGAGGTATCAGCTTCTAGCAATACTTCTACCTACGGGAATTATAATAAGCAGTACAGGATAGATAGTGATAGCGTTGGTGGTGATGGTTACCATAACAATTTACAACCATATGTAACAGCTTATTTTTGGAAACGTGTGAAATAGCAAGTATTTAATACTTGCTATTATTTTAAGGAGATCATAGTGGAAAAAGTAAAATGTGAATTTACTAGTATTTATAAAATGAAAAAACCGGAAGATATTCCTTATAGCTTACCGGAAGGTTTAAGTGTTTATTTTTATATCGAGTTTTATATGCAAGCTATGCACGTTTTAAAAGATGTAGATTATGAACGCTATAATATATGTAAAGAGAAATTAAACGAGTTAACAATAATAGAAGAGGAATTAAATTTATGAAACCAGGACAAAAAATAGTACATGATGGTCATGAGGTTTGTTTGTTTCCTATGGAAACAATGAATATCACCCAATGGTCAAGTCCTACAGCATACTCGCACTGTTGCGGACATCCGTTTGATAATGCAATTAGTGGACAGGTTCGCGTTCCCGTGTATGCTCCTTTCAGTTGTCATCTTTCATATAGTGACAGTTCCGGGAATACACGCGCCTATAGTTCGGATAATCCCGTATGGACACCAAACGGATTAAGTTATGTTACTGTAAGTTTTACACATGATCCTAACCCACCAACCGCAACAAGATATGCGCAAGGGGATTTAATTTATCACACAGGCACAGCGGGAATGGCAACGGGTGACCACTGCCATATCGATCAAACTTTTACACAGAATGCTGGACTTGTTTATTATGGAGTTATATGTCAATATGGTAACCAATGTTACGCGCTAAGTGGTTCAGAATTACCGAATAATGTTTTTTATGTGAATGATACAAATATCGTAAATGGTTACGGTCAACAATGGAAAACGTTTGAGGGTGGACAACCTCCAACACCCGAACCCATATACAAATACACTAAACATTATTTCATGTTAGATGGTTTAGGTATTGATTTTGGTTTTTATAAAACGAAAGAAGAAATACCACCCGAACCACCAACACCGGTTAGTGAATGGTTTATTCCTGGTGATATTAATAATACTCGACCACTTACAGAAGATGAATCTAAACAAAATTGGGTTGCTTTTTGGCAGTTCTTCAAGGCTAAAGGTTGGACTGCAAACGCGGTTGCTGGTATATTGGGAAACTCCTATTTTGAAAGTACTGTTAATCCGAACCGCTGGGAGGGTGATGTACCATTTGCACAACCGGTTGCCTCACGTGGTTATGGCTTAGTACAATGGACGCCGTGGACGAAAATAATTGACTGGCTAAAAGAAAAAGGATATTACCCGGATGTGTCAAAGTTCGGTAAAGGTGAATGTGAGAGAATCCAATGGGAAATGGAGAACAACCAGCAATGGATTGCCACATCAGCTTATCCAGAAAGTTTTGCAAGCTTTTCAAAATCAACCGCCGATCCTTATACATTAGCGATTGAATTCCTGGCAAACTACGAAAGACCAGCCGACCCGAACCAGCCACAGCGTGGAACTAAAGCACGTGAAATATATGACTACATTAAAGATAAATAAAATAGTTGAACTTTCAACTATTTTTATTTAAGATAAAATAAAAGGAGATGATTAAAATGAGTATAGGAGTTGTAAACAGTCAATTTACACCACAAAGTAAAATTTATTTGCTGAAAGGTCTAGAAATTGACGCAATGAATAATACTTTTTGGGGTGCATTTAATAACACGAAAGAACAATTTAATTTTTTCATGGATAATTACGACCATATTGTTTTTGAAAATTATACGTATCAAAGAAAAGATGGTACGGTAGTCGTACCTGGTTTATATGATGATCTGCGTTTATACAATTATTTAATTTATCAAAATGGGGATACAGGCAATAAATCAAAATGGGTTTACTGCTTTATCACAAGTTTAGGGTATCTAAATGACAATGCAACAAGTATCAGTTTTGAAACAGATGTAATTCAAACATGGCGTTTTGAAATTGAAAACAACTTTATGGAATCATATATAGCTTATGAGCATAGACCACAATATTATGATAACGGTGATGGTGTACAACGACCTTGTATTAATACACAGCCCGAAAATATAGAAGTTGGTACAGATTTAATTTCAGATAAACAGTATTTAATAAACCCTAACCAAAATATTAGTTTTGCTGTAATAGGTATGACATGTGATATGTCCGGAACAGACAGTTATACAAGCGCACAATTAGGTACTCCTAGTCAAGTGAACTATTATATATTCCCTTTTAATAGGTATACCGGCAGTGATATATTAAACATAAAAATAGGTTTTGGCGATCAAATTGGCACTATTATAAACATAAGTGGATTATCACAAATTTTAGATGGTATTCGTAAAGAAGATAAACTAGTCGGTAAATGTGTATCTATTGTTGTATCTAATTCAATTCCTGGTTTAGTTGTTGAGAACGGTCAAGTTGTTATTAAACGCGACTGCTTTACTAACGAGCAACAAGGAAATTATCTAATATTAACTTATAAAGCTAAGACCCTGAATGACATGTTAGAAAATGATTTAAACGCATATCCAAAAACACGTGTATATGATATACCAGCTTTTATTGGTTTCACTCAATATACAAAATTATACACGTACCCATACAGTTATTTATTAATTAGTGACAATAATGGAACGACAAAAGCTTTTAAAAATGAGTTATGGCAAGATATGAAAAACGCACAATTTATTTGTGTGGGCTCACCCAACAGTTCAAAAATGAATATTATGCCATTAAATTATAAAGTAACAAAATCAAATGATTCTTATTCAAGTTTAATTAATTTAGAAAATTCGTTTGAATCGCAATATGAGACAAGCTTACCTGTTATTAGTGATACAACCGCGTTGATGTTACAATCCTCACGTAATTCCATGAACGTTGGATTATCTAATACTAGGCGCTCAAACGAAACAAATTCAGCTATTGCCAGCGCAACCGGTAATGCGTTGAGCGCTCAGACAAGCTTACAAAATAATTTAAATTTAAGTGTTACCGCACGTAACGCCAATTTAGCTAGTAATTTAAACGATTTACATAATAAATCGAATATGATAAATGCTAGTATAAGCGCTATAGGCGGTTTAAGTGGTGGTATTGCCAGTGCGTTAACCGGTAATATAGGTGGTGCTGTTAGTAGTTTGGTTGGAGCTGGTTTAGGCATTGGACAAACAGCAATGCAAAATCAAATCAATACAAAACAAACCAATATGCAAAACGCAAACGCTCTTGCAAATGCAAATGCACAAGCGAGTGCTAATAGTCAATCAACCGCCATCGGCAACCAGTTAAGACAGTTAACTACACAATATCAAAATCAAACAAATATTCAGAATGCTATGGATAGCTACAACGCTCGTATTCATGACGCACAGGCAACGGCCGACAGTATTGTAACCGGCTCAAATGATCTAATGCGACAGATTGCGTTGGATTTAAACACATTTGTATTGTACGTGTATAAGCCAACAGATGAGTATAAACAGAAATTAGAAAAAATATGGAATATGCGCGGGTATGCAACAAACACAGTCGATTACCCGAACTTAAGATCTAAAACATCATGGAATTACATACAGACCGTAAAATGTAATATTAAAGGTGCAAACATCGACCCTAGCGATCTAGAAAAAATTAAGCGCGTGTTTGATAATGGTATTACATTATGGCATACTAAGAATGTTGGTGATTATTCACAGGTAAACGGTGAAAGATATCGATATACGCAATGTGACAAATACGGAAACTATAAAGAAAAGAAAGTACATTAATATAGAAAAGGTTGACGGTTCAACCTTTTTTATTTAACATATAATTAAAAGGAGATGATTAAAATGGATTTATTGAATGATACAAGTTCGTTCACAGATTATTGTAGGAATGCTGTAGATGTTGCTACTATGAACAATGGTGAGGCTGACTTTATTTATTACACGTATTTACAAATGTTAAGTTTAAATATGTTTAAATATAAAGGTTTGCCGAAGTCCATTAACACTTTTTATTTAGAATACGTGTTACAAACGCGTGGTTACATTGGCTTTTATGATGATGAAAGGTTAGGTTTAATCTGTAGTGAAATCACACTAGGTGATCGATTAAACCATTATACTTTACCAACAGAATATCATACGGTTTCCACAAGTCCACTTATTAAAAAGACGTTAACAAGTGAAAAGTGTGTAGTTATGAAAAACAGTCCTTTATATGTTGGATTATTCCCATACTTAAATTTTTATGCTAAAAAATTAGCTTTAACAAGTCGAACTATGGATCAAAACCTAACTATGCAATGGACGCCGTATATTATCACCGGTGATAAAAGACTGCTACAACAATTTAAAGTTTTCATGAAAAAGATTTTACAAGGTGTGCAAACGATCTTCACGTCAAAAGGGTTCAGAATGGAAGATATCAACGTGCTACAAACAAACGCACCTTTTATTGCGGATGAGCTACACGGAATGAAGCAGGCTATTTTAAGAGAGTGCATGACGTTCTTAGGCATTGAAAATGCGAATATGGATAAAAAAGAAAGATTAGTTTCGAATGAGGTCAACGCAAACAACCAACAGGTTATTGCATCCCGTAATATTTGGCTGAGTGAACGTAAAAAAGCCATTGAAGAATTAAACAAAAAATTCGGGTTAAATGCAAGTGTTGAGTTTGCACCTTATGAAGATTATGAAGACATCATGAAATTACTTGAATTAGATTCAAATACAAGTATTAAAGATTTTAACATTAATAAAAATTTGGATGTTAAAGAAGGTGATAATAATGATGAATAAATTAAAAGTACCTAACTATTTATTAACTTTGCAAAGTCCGGTTCTTGCTGAAAACACCGAAACTATATGCGGTGTATGTCACAATTTAGCATTAACAGAATTAATTAACTCTCAATATGAATTAAGTGATATGGAAGTGTTAGAGATCGCACGAAAAAAGATTTTTGATTTTAATTATCCTTTTTATGACGATCCCGAAAGACGTAAAGCATTTGAAACCGGTATTTTAAAACATTTTTGGTTTGACGAAATCGGACAGGAAACTTACGCATATTGGAAATTTGAGTTGCAACATTGGTTTGAAATTAATATGGATAGATATTATACGTTGTTTAAAACTATTCCATTTCAAGATCAAGACGACCCAACCGCAAACACAAACTACACGGAAACTTATACACGTGATAGTCGAGGTAACACACAAGCGAGCGGAGAAGATACGAGTATCGCTTTACAATCTGTAACTCCTGAAGGACGTATTGACATTGAAACAAACGACTATGTTAACAACATCGCTAAGACAATTACCAAACCTAAAAGCGCGAATGATACAACAGGGCATGAAGAGTACAGCTTTAAGCGTAAAGGTAATATTGGTATTCAGACATTAGCAGAAGTATTACAAGGCTCAAGGCGTGCAATTATCACCATTGAAAATGAGTTATACGCGGAGCTACAGGAATATGGATTATTTTTTAATATTTTCTAGGAGGTAAAATATGAATATTAATGTAAATAAATACTATGATTATAGAAAAAAAGTACTAGGAACATATGTAGATCGTGACGGTGCTTACGGCTCGCAATGTTGGGATTTATACTTTGATTGGTGTGAAAAGAACGGTTTTAAGGGCGCTAATTGTACATCTAGTGGTTATGTTAAAGATATTTGGTTAAACAGAGAAACAAATGGAATGACATATAACTGTGTTGAAATTACAGAGCTACAGCCAGGTGCTATCGTTGTGTTTAAGGAAGTACCAAACATTACACCTGCAAGTCATATTGCTATTTTCGACAGTGATGTAAACGGTGTATATGGTCGCTTTTTAGGTGCTAACCAAGGAGATAAGAACGGTTTAGTTAATATCGTTACACTTCCATATTCAGCCACATACGATACGGCTTTTATGCCTAAAGCCATGATTTTAAGTGATGAAAAAACTGAGAAAGTTTTAAATGAAATTCCAAGTGATTTTATTAAGGAATACGGTACTTTTTACCCAAATTGCACAATTAAAATCAGAGAAGCCCCAAGTCAAAAAGGTAATGATACAGGTTTATATTATACAAATGGTATGAGTGTAAGATATGACGGTTATGTTAAACGTGATGGATATGTGTGGATTAGTTGGATTGGTGGCAGTGGTAAACGTCGCTGGATGGCTGGAGGTGAGTTAAACTCAAAGGGTATTAATTACTTGCCATATGGAGTATTCAAATGACAAAATCAATTGATTGGTATAGCCCCACCAATATAAAGTCATACAACAAATTTTTAAATTTCATCATTGGTGGCCGTGGAATTGGTAAGACTTACGGATTTAAAAAAGACTGTATAAGTCGTTATAAGAAAAAAGGAAAACAATTTCTTTATTTAAGACGATACAAAACAGACCTAAAGAAAATAAAAACATTTTTAAACGATCAGTTTGAAAATTTTAAAGATGATAAATTTAAAATAACAGGTGGTAGCAACTTTACCACCTTTTATATCAATGGTTGCGAAATGGGTTATGCAACATCCTTAACAGCCTTTGCAAGCTTAAAATCAACAAGTTATGTAGACATTGATACAATCATTGTTGACGAGTTTATACCCGAAAAGGCTGGATTTAATGCATACATTCCAAATGAAGTCGAAATTTTATTAAATATTATTGATTCTATCTTTCGTCAAAGAGAAGGACATGTTTATTTATTAGCAAACAACGCAAGTATCGTTAACCCGTACTTTAGTTATTTTGGTATTACACCCGACCCGAACAAAGAGTTTAATACATTTAAGGGAAATGAATCCATCGAGCAAATTGTTGTACAAATATGTCACAACGAATATAAAAAAGGAAATCAAGAAAAATCCAAATTTCATAAACTTATAAGTGGAACAACATACGGTGAGTATAACGCTGGTAAGTTTGCGTATGATACAAATGACTTTATCAAAAAGAAAACGAATGTATGTGATTATTTATGTACATTATACTATGATGATATCTATTATGGTGTTTGGATTGATATGAACACGGGTTATGTTTATATCAATCAACAGATAAACAAAGAATACGGATATTGTTATTCCATTGGAAGTAATAACCGCGAGAATATGATGATTGCAAAATTATGGCGTAAGGATCAAAGACTCAATATGTTAATACGATCATATCGTGATGGATGCGTGTATTATAACAACCAAGAAACGAAAAGATTATTAAGCTATATACTTAGTAAATATTAAAAGAGTGATATTAATTATCACTCTTTATTTTAATAAAATCTTTAAGATCGTGTTTATTGACAGTATATAAATAATAGTCATGATTAGCACCATATTTACTATAATACTTAATATACTCATCCCAAACGATTCTGTAGTCTGTAGAATGTAAAACAATTAAACCATCAAACGTAAAATAAAATTCTAATTCGATTTCAATATCTGTGTTCATAAGTTATCCTTTCTTTACAATCCTACAAACTTCTTTAAGATTGTTATTGATATGCTCATTCAAATAAATATAATCAGAGTAATTTATTTCTTTATCATCATAAATTCTTTCACACATTGTGATACAAATATTTGTGTAATCACTTAAAGCTTGTAATACATTAGGTAGTTCGTGCCAGCCTTGAATCTTTGCTATCACATCATTGTATTGTGTTTCCAATACTTCTTTATACTTTTCTTTAATCATATTATTTGCCCTCTTTTCTTTACACTCATATTATAGCACACCTA
>OGWX01001526.1_pt1 | contig 15218 bp, 3 predicted proteins | sample 1576151 | NCBI WGS metagenome assembly OGWX01 (sample SAMEA3541591, study PRJEB24748) | human gut metagenome | biome: human gut; feature: human-associated habitat; material: faeces | place: China | collected 2012
CGGGACGGGCAAAAGACCCGTCCCGCAAGTATATACGCTTTAGCAGGCTAAATCGCGCACAGCTTCAATCTAGCCACCCCTTTTGAGCCGTTACGCGTCCGAGCGACGACGACGCAGCAGCTCGAGCGCTATTGCGATAAGCGCAACGGCGCCCGCAGCCACGGCGACGGCCAATGGCGCGTGATCGCCCGTATCGGCGAGCTGCTGAGCGCTCGACTTGGAAGATTCCTTCTTGCCGGAGTTTTCCGCGCCCGATGCCTTTGCCTTATCAGCTGCGGAGTCATCCGAACTACCGGGTTTTGTCGGATCCTTTGAATCCGGCTGGTCCGAATCGGGCGTTCCGGGCTTTTCCGGCTCCGGCTTACTCGGGTTGTCGGGCTCAGGCTTATCCGGGTTATCCGGGTCCGGCTTGTCCGGCTGATCAGGCTCCGGTTTGCCGGGCTCGGGCCTGCCCGGGTCAGGCTGGTCGGGCTCGGGCTTGTCCGGCTGGTCCGGGTCCGGCTTGTCCGGATCGGGTCCATCGGGCTTGTCCGGATCGGGAACCACCGGGTCCGGGTCGACAGGCTCTTGCTTCTTCTTCACCGTCAGCGTACCGGGCTCAACCGTGACATCAAAGTTCGGGTCGGTGACCGTCGCCTCGATCTGGTACTCGCCCGCCGGAGAACTCTCATCGGCGACGCAGGAGTACTCGACCTTCACGCCCGAGGTATCGGCCGAGCTCTTTAGGCTCGAGGTAAAGGCGGGATTCATCTCTCCCTCGAAGCGTTCAACATCGTCGACTTTTACCTTAAGCTTCGTCGGCGCAATCCTGAACTTGCGCGAGGCGGCGCCGATATACCCGTTGCTTCGCAGCGTGGCAACGGCGCGATACGTGCCGGCATCGGTCGGGGCCTCACTCGACGAATAGTGCGTGCCGCCCGTCCCGTAGTACCTAACCCTCAGGTCACCTTCGCAGGCCTTGGGAACCCCCGTGACCTCGGGCGCCTGGGCGTCACCGCTATAGACGAAGTTGCCGCTCTCAAATGCAAGCTTGACCCGCTTCGCCTGAACGACCAGAACAAAGTGCGCGGTCCCGGTCTCACCCCGAGCGTCCTTGCACGTGATGTCAAAGCTAGACACTCCGGCCTTGGACGGGGTGCCCGAGAGCGTCAGGCCGCCCGCTGTGCGGGTGAGCTTAAACCCGTCGGGGAGCTTAGCGTCGTCCCATGTGTACTCATATGGAGCTTCGCCACCCGCGGCACCCGCAATCGTCGCTCGATACGTGCTATGCGCACGTGCGACCGGCAGCAGACCGCCGTTGAACACGAGGGCATCCCGGAGCACAACGGAAACGACGGCACGATCGCTTTCCACCTGCGCCTCGGTACCAAGGTAGCGCTGAGTGACGCGGCAGAAATACTCGCCGGCGCAATCCTCATCAAGGCCCTCGATGAGGAGCGTCTCCCCCGTCTCGCCCTCGAGCGCCACGGTCTCGCCGCCCACCATGTGGAACCACTGATAGGAAAGTTCGACATCGGCGGCGGAACCCGTGGACGAGGACGTGTGGTCGAGGACGCCCTTGCCCGCCTCGGCAGAAACCGAGAGCACAACAGCATCGCCCTCGTGGGCACTCGCGTCCTGTGGCTGCGCAATCACCTTCGGAGCGTCCGCTTTCGCGAACTCGAACGTAATCTCGTGCGACGCGGTGACGCCACTCAGCGTGACCTCGTACGCTCCGCCCTCATAGCCGGAAATATCGAGATCGATGGCCTTGTCCGAGCCGGCTTCCGTGACCGTCACCCGCTCGAGGTAGCAGCCCTCGTCGGGCGTCGCCGAGAGCGTCACGTCGCCGCCCGCATCAACGGTGACGGAAGCGTTGTCGACCGAACCGTTGACCGCCTTTGCCGTCACCTCAAAGCGCTCGGGCTTGTCCGGGTTATCGGGCTCGGGGTTATCAGGGTCGGGATTATCGGGGTCAGGCTTGGGATCTGGATCAGGCTTGGGATCTGGATCAGGCTTGGGATCTGGATCAGGCTTGGGATCCGGATTAGGATTATCGGGCTCCGGATTATCCGGGCCGGGGTTAGGACCAGGATCAGGCTGATCGGGATCCGGGTTGTCCGGGTCGGGGTTATCCGGATTGTCCGGGTCCGGAACCACCGGGTCGGGACCGACGGGCTCCTGCTTCTTTTTCACCGTCAGCGTTCCGGGCACGACCTCGACATCGAAATTCGGATCGGTGACCGTCGCGCCGATCTGGTACTTGCCAGCAGGAAAGCTCTCATCGGCATCGCAGGAGTACTCGACCTTCACACCCGAAGTATCAACCGCACTCTCCAGGCTCGAGGTAAACGCCGGGTTCGCCTCTCCCTCGAAGCGCTCGGCGTCGTCAACCTTCACCTTGAGCTTTGCCGGAGCGATCTCGAACTGGCAGGCAGCGGCACCGATGTAGCCGTGGCTGCGCAGCGTGGCGACAGCGCGGTATGTGCCGGCATCGGTCGGGGCATCCGTCGAGAAATATTGCGTACTTCCGCATCCGTAGTACCAGACCTTCAGGTCACCCTTGCAGACCTTGGGAGCACCGGAAACTTCGGGGGCCTGCGACGCGCCATTAAAGGTAAAGTCGCCATCCGTAAACGTAAGCTTTACGCGCTTTGCCTGGACAGCGAGCGCAAAGCGGGCGGTCATGGCCTCGCCACGGGCATCCGTGCACGTAATATCGAAGGCGGAAACGCCCGTCTTGGACGGAACACCAGAGAGCGTCAGACCGCCCGAAGTACGGGAGAGCTTGAGCCCGTCGGGGAGCTTCGTCTTATCCCATGCGTACTCGTACGGAGCCTTGCCGCCCGCGGCCCCGGCAATCGTGGCGATGTACGTGCCGTGCGCACTCGCTGCCGGCAGCAGGCCACCGTTAAACACAAGGGTGTCCCAGGCAACGACGGAGACGGAGACGCAATCACTGTCCGTCTGCTTCTCAGTACCAAGGTAGCGCTGAGTGATGCGACAGAAATACTCGCCGGCCAGCTCGTCGTCGAGGTCCGCGAGCGAGAGCGTCTCCCCCGTCTCGCCCTCGAGCGCCACGGCCTTGCCATTCACCATGCGGAACCACTGGTAGGAGAGCTCAACCTCGGCAGCGCAACCCGTGGACGAGGCCGCGTGGTCGGCGACGTTCTTGCCCGCCTCGGCCGCGACCGAGAGCACAGCCGAATCGCCCTCATGGACGCTCACGTCCTGCGGCTGCGCGACCACACGCGGAGCGTCCGCCTTCGCAAACTCGAACGCGACCTCCTGCGATGTGGTGACATCGCTCAGCGTGACCTTGTACGCCCCGCCCTTGTAATCAGAAATGTCGAGGTCAACGGTCGCATCCGAGCCGGCCTGCGCGACCGTCACGCGCTCGAGGTAGCAGCCCTCGTCGGGCGTCGCCGAGAGGGTCGCATCCCCGCCCTCAACAACCGAAACCGAAGCATTGTCGACCGAACCGTTGACTGCCTTCGCCGTCACCTTGTAGTGCTCGGGCTTCTTCTTCACCGTCAGCGTTCCGGGCTTGACCGCGACATCAAAGTTCGGATCGGCGACCGTCGCGTCGATCTGGTACTCACCCGCCGGCGATTTCTTATTCGCCGAGCAGAAGTACGTAACCTTAACGTCCGAGGTGTCGCAACGGCTCACCAAGCTGGAGGTAAACTCGGGATTTTCCTGGCCCTCAAAGCGCTCGGCATCGTCGACCTTCACCAGCAACTGGGCAGGTGCAACGGAAACCGACAACTCGACGTCCTCGGCGGCAAGATAGTTTCGAGACGCCTTGGCATGGGCGACAACACGTGCCGTACCGGCAGCCTTCACCGTCGCGCAGCGTCCCTTAATCGAAACCGGGCTCGCATCGTCATCGGAATCAACCAACTCAAAGCTCACGGGAGTTTGGACAACGTTGTTAAACACAATGGGGTCTCCACCGTAAACACCCGAATAGCTCGTCGTTCCCGTAATGACCTGGCTTGCCTTTGTAATCGAAAACTCGGCGGACTTTTTACCCTGATAGTTGGGGTCAGTCACCTTAACCGTTACGCGGTAGTTGCCACTGTCGCACGGCTCCAGCGCCGTCGGACCATAGGACGTTCCATCTATACCGCGATAGGCAACGGAATAGGCAGACGCATCAAGGCCGGCAACCGCAACCGCCGCACCGTGTCGTGCGCCATCGTATGTCACATCAGACGTCTCGATCGAAATATCGACCGGGGCCTTCTCGATCGTGAAGTCACAGGAGGCATTACCGACATATCCCTTGGCGTCGAGCGTCGCCACCGCACGATACGTGCCGGCATCCACCGGCGCCTGATCCGACGAGTAATGTGTGTCGCCCGTGCCAACATAGGTCAGTTTGACATCGTCCTCGCAGCCCTCGGGCACGCCCGAAAGCTCCGGGGCCTGCGCCGTCGCGTTGTAGGTAAAGGTCATGTCCTCAAATGCAAGCGGGGCTTCCTTCGCCTTCACGAGCAGCGCGAAGTGTGCGTCGCACTTGTCGCCCAGGTCATCGGTGCACCTAATCTTGAAGCGACACACACCCGTAGCCGCAGGCACGCCCGAGAGCACCAAGGTGCCCGATCCGTCATCTGCCAGCGTCAGCTGCATGCCCTCAGGAACCTCAACATCATCCAAGTTATACGCATACGGTGCCTTGCCGCCCGTAGCGCCTGCAATCTCTGCACGGTACTCATCGTGAGCGGTCGCCACCGGCAGCACACGCCCGTTAAACACAAGCGTTTCTCGGGGCACGATGGATACCTTCGCATGTTCGGTATCCGTCTTTGTCACCGTGCCCAGGTAGCTCTGCGTAATGCGGCAGAAGTACTCGCCCTCGTTCTCGCAGTCGAGCTGGGCAATCGAGAGGGCCTCCCCCGTCTCGCCCTTCAGCGCCACCGCCTTGCCACCATCGTCAGACATGCGATACCACTGGTAGCTCAGCTTGACGTCTGCAGCGGATCCAGATGACACGGCCGCATGGACGCGAACGTTGCGCCCCGCCTCGGCGGCGACCGAAAGTTCGACCGGATCGCCCTCGTAAGCACTCGCATCCTGCGGCTGCGCAAGGACCTGTGGAGCCGCTGCCTTCGCAAACTCGAACGTGACCTTTTGCGGAGCACTCACGCCACTCAGTGTGACCTCGTACGCCCCACCCTTATAGTCAGAAATATCAAGGTCATAGGCATTGCCGGCCGAACCGTCATCACCTGCCTCTTCGGCAACGGTCACGCGCGTCAGGTAGCAGCCCTCATCGGGCGTCGCCGAAAGCGTCACCTTACCATCCGTAGCGACCAAAGCAGACTCCGAATCAACCGATCCGTTGACCGCTCGGGCCGTCACCTTGTACTTAGGCGCCTCCGCAAAGCGCGCCTCGACGGTCATGTTGTCCTCGGGGACAAACGTCCAGGTAGCATCCGTGCTCAGCGGCTCATCGCCCAACGACCCGTCATCATTGCGCGCATACCACCCATCGAACACATACCCCGCATCGGAAAGGGCAGTCAGGGTCGTGGACTCACCGTTCTCGACTTCGTTGGTCACGGCATAGCCCAGAGATTCGTCCTCGGAGGAGCCCTCGACGTGTCCGCCCTGACGCGGATCAACCGCCGTAACCGACATCGTCGCCCGTTCATAAACGGCCGTAAAGGTTCGGTTGCCAAACACCACGCGGTTGATCACCGGTGTGGCGCCCACAGGCATGCCGTTCTCATCGACCCAGTATTTAAACTTCCAACCCTTATGCGGCACGGTAAACATAATCGCCGCGGAGTGGTAGGAGCCACCCGTACCGAGCGCTACCATCGAAAAGCCAGCATCCTTAGGATACGTAGCGACCTGAACATCGCAGCCCGTCTCGTAGAACACGGCCGTAAGCTGCTTATTCTCCTTGGCGGTACCGATATAGAAAGCGCTGTAGCTCACCGTAACACCCGCATCGTCGACCCAATGCGAGAAGTGGTACTTCTTCCACGGGATCGCAATCGCCATAAACATGTCGCCCCTGTCGTAGGACCTGCTGCCGGCAGGAATGCCGTCGACCAGAAGGGCCGTACCGCGGAAGATGGACGAGCCAGTGACGGTAATGGTCACCTGTCCATCGGATTCGAACTGCGCGTAGTACGTTATGTCTTGCGTGGCGGTCACATCGAGGGTCGTCGCGGTCTCGACAATCGAGGTGCCCTCCTTATCGGTGCTCCAGCCCACAAAGCGATAGCCCATACCGGCAACAGCGGACAGTTCCACCTGGTCGCCCACGGCAAAGCTACCGCTGCCCGTAACACGGCAGCCCCTGTTCGAAGCCTTGTCCTTCACCACGACCTCGCCCGTAACGGTCACCTCGTACGGATCGGCAAACACGGCCTGGAGCTCCAACGTATCGTCCTCGAGCCCCTCGACCATATCCTTGTCGAGCTTAACCCAGCAATGGGCGTCGCAGCTCAACAGCAACTTGTTGCCCTCGGCATCCAGGACATACCAACCGGCAAAACGTTTGGTTCCCATAGGCGTAGCGTTGAGTTCGACCGTATCACCGAATTGATAGGAGCCCTCGCCGCACAGGGTGCTAACGCTATCGTCACTCGCGCTCAAAACGACCTGATAGGACTTAGGCGTAAAGGTCGCCGTATAGGTGGCGTCACCCGCGACCTTAACGGTATAGTCGGCGTTCTCGCTGACTGTCTCGCCCTTGTCGTCCGTCCAACCCGCAAACGAATACCCGGTGTTGGCGATCGCACGAAGCGTTGCGCGGTCGCCAGCCTCATAGCCACCAAAGCCGCTCACGGCTCCGCCCTCGGCAGGCGAAGCAACGGTATGCACGACATACGAACCCGACGCAAAGACGGCATAGAGCGACGTATCCTCACGCACGGTAAATCGATAGGTTTTCTTGGAGCTCACGCATGTGCCGTTACGGAACCAGCCCACAAAAGCCGTATCCTCGGCGGCGACCGCACGCACGGTTACGACCTGTCCAGCGGCATACGCCCCCGCGCCCTCGACCGTGCCCATGCTCTCTTCACACGAGACGTCCACCGTATATTGTTTTGCCGAGAACACGGCCTGGAGCGCCGTGTCAGACGTCGGCACCACGTGATAGGTGATGTCGCGGCTTACCACGGCGCCCGAGGCATCGGCCCAATACTCAAACGCATAGCCCGAAAGCGCATGCGCGGTCAGCGTGGCGGCATGCCCCGCCTCAACGGTACCTGTGCCCTCGACCCAGCCGGCGACACTCGATTCGACCAGCGAGCCGGTGCCGGAATCGACTACCGTCGTGGCGTCGACTTCATAGCTTTTTGCCATAAAGCGAGCGATGTGCACATGGCTGCGCTCCTGGTGGCAGGTGAACTCCGCATCGGCAGACTCAAACGTGCCGTCTGCCGTATACCAACCAGTAAAGACATAACCGGGATTGGGCGTTGCCTTAAGGGCAACCTCCGCGCCGCGGTCCGCAAGAACACGGCTCGCCTTGACGGTGCCGCCCTCCGCAGGATCAGCGAGGGGCACGCAGACGGTATCGATAGGCACAAAGCCCGCGGTAATAACGCAGTGCCCGGTTTTACCGCGAGCCTTCGCAACCAACGAGGTCTCGTGCTTAAGGCTCTTCAGGCGGCCATTGACGTACCAACCCCAGAACAAAAAGCCAGGATGGGCCTTGGCCGTCAAATGAAGGGTTTCCCCTAATTTGAACTTATCGGTCGTAGGCTTCACCACGGTCCCATTGCACGTCACGGTACCGCCGAGCCATGAATCGGCGGTGACGATGACCTCGGGCTTTGAGTCGGTAAAAATCGCGGTATAGGTATCGCTCTTGGTGACCTTGACGACCAGCTCGGCGGTGTCGTACTCCTTACCGGAGTCATCCTTCCAATGGTCAAAACGATAGCCGTCGTTGGCCTTTGCCTTGAGCATCACCGTATCGCCGTAGCCACAGGTAACAGAAAATGCGCCCGGATGCCCCTCGATCTCAACGGCACCGCGCTCCACAAAGGTCTTTTTTGCCTTCGCCGTCACGGTATACGTGTTTTCCTCAAACACCGCACGCACCGTGCAATCCACGTCCTCGGGATAGAACTCAAGGTAGCTGGGGTCGGTGCCCAAAAGCAGGTCCGTCTTGGCGTCGTACCAGCCCTTAAAGGTAAATTGTTTGCTCGCCTCGGCCGTGAGCTCAATGCTCAGCGTGGCAGGCTCGCCCTTCATGCAGTAGCCCTCGCCGTGCACCAAATATTTGCCCGCCATGGCCGCGGCCGGCTCAACGACAACGTCCACCTTGCAGGCACGCGTAAACTTTGCCTGGATCACGCAGTCGGTAATGGGCTCAAAGGTATAGGAGCGCTCGCTCGAAACAAGCGTCGAGGTGGCATCCGAGCCGCCGTTGCTCAGATACCAACCGTCAAAGATATAGCCCTCGGATGGGGTGGCCTCCGCGGTCACGCGCTCGCCTTCGGGAACCTCGAGTACCATGACAGCAGTCTCACCGCGCTTCAGCGTAACGGTACCGCCCTCGAGCGGGTCGGCCTCGGCACGCACAGTATGCGCATCCCTGCCGTCCATTACAGCCTCGATCCGGGCATTCCCGTTAACGCGGTATTCGCAAACTTCCTGCTTGTTGGCAATCGTGATACCCTGCGCATCGGTTTCTCGCCACTCTACAAACCGGTACGTCTTCTCCGGATTGTCGGGGCGCACCTTGGGCCGCATCGTAAACGTGAGAATGTCCCCATCCTTCGCGCGAACCTTGCCATCCACGACCGGCACACCATCGCACAGCACCTCGGCGCTGTCGAAGGGATCGGTATTCACTAGGATGGTCTTATCCGCCCTGCGGAAGCGTGCAACCAGATGGCGGTCGACCTCGGCCTTAAAGATATACGTACGCTCGGGCGAAACCTCGACGCCGTCCTCAAACCATCCCACAAAGGCATAGTCAGGACCCTCGCTCGCAGTGACCATAGCCTGATCGCCACGCGTAATGCTCTGCTTTACGGGGCTTGCGGTGCAGCCTGTCGAAAAATCGGCCTGAATGCCATCGGCTTCGGCAACTGCCGTAATCTCGACTTTTTTCTCGAAAACGGCCGTCATCTTTACAACCTCGGGCGTCAGGTCCGTGATCGTCATCGTCTTGAGAGGAGATGTCGAGACCTCGACGCCGTTCTCTTTCCAACATACGAAGCGATAGCCGGGATTTGCGACAGCCTCGAGCGTGGCGACCGTCCCCTCATAGTGGATACCGCCTCCGGTAACGACGCCGCCCACCTCGGGCTGCGCGGTGGCAATAATTTCGATCTTATGGTCGCCATGAGGCTTGGGCTTCTTGTGGTCGTCGATGATGTCCTTAATCTCCTTGAGCACCTTGGTGCCCACAGCGGCAACATCCTCAATATTGTCGGCCATACCGATCTCGATCACCGCGTCGGCCGCGATGGGGTCGACGATCTCGCCCAAGCCATACATGGTAGCGAGAACGGCCGCAGCCGTAATCGCGGCGATGAGCGCGGCCTTCAGCGCCGCGAGTGACTCGTCGGGGTCAGTCGCCTCGCGGAAATGCGCGGTGTACTGCACATCCCCCTCGAGCACAAACGTGTAGGACGGACCATCGTCGCCGGTAAAGACAACGTTGCCGAGGGCATCGGTCGCGTAGTCAAACACATAGCCAGGCATTGGCACCGCCACGACCGTTACGCGCGATCCGATACCGTACAGACCGGTAGAGAGGAACTGTCCGAGCGGCTGCCCACTCTCATCGACCCCGTCCACACTCAGCACAACGCTCGCCTGCGGAGCACAGTAGCGCGGAGTAATTTCGATCCTAGCGTCAGTTTTGTCCTCGGACACAATCGCGTCCGCCTTGTCCACCGTATAGGTAAAGTCGAGCTGATCGCTCACGGCGTACGCATCATCGCCCTCGCCCAGATACCAGCCCAGGAACAGCGCGTTATCCGTGACGGCGGAAACCTCAACCGTCTCACCGGCATTGCGATAGCAGTTTTGAGCGGTAACACTCAGGTGCGCATAGTCCTGTGACGAATCGGTCGCCTGCGCATCGTTGACACGCACCGCATAGTCCTTGAGCTTAAAGCGAGCCTCGAGGGACAGATCCTTATCCGGCGTAAACGTGTAGACCGGCTCCCTGGAGATGTACTTGCCGGACTCGGTGTCATACCAACCCTTAAACGTGATGTTGTCGTTGAGCATTCCTAGAGCACCGGCATCGAGCGTGACCTCGGCGCCCGCATCGATCGTCGTCGCGCCGGAAACATCGGGCAGCTCAACGCCGTCCATCAGTTTGCGTTCGCCTTTATCGATCGTTTGAGCATAGGAGATCTGGAACGACGTCGGCTCAGGCTTCTTAAGCTGTAGCGTGCCCTTGGTCTGGGTTTCAAAATGTGAATAGCCATCGTCATAAACGAGCTTTACGGGCTGTCCGTCCATCGACTCATCGAAGACGTCACCGTCGCATGGAGTCGCCGTAAGGTACTCACCCAGTTCTCCCTTTATGAGGGCTTCGTAGTTCCAAATCGATACCGAATGCGGGTAATCGAGCTCGACGCTCATGCCCTCGAGCGAAATGGTGTCCCCCGGCTCATAGGTCATGTTGTTGGGATCGCATGAGATCTCAACGTTCTCGAGCACCTTGCCCACCGGGACGGGCAGGCAGCCGTTGCACCTCTCCCAAACAGCCTTGGGCTCTCCCTTGCTGTACTTTGGAATCATCTTTGCGGGGACCATGACGGTCATGTTGTATTTGGGGAACGTGTCGGTGTTAATGAGCACCGCATGGTTGCACCCAAAGAACACGGTCTCGAGATTGGTACTGCCAAACGCCTTTTCCGGCAACTCCTCGATCTTGGAGTTATATGGCAGCGTCAGCCCGCCGCTCAAGTCGGTGCCGTAGAAGCAGGTGTGGCCAAGCGTTTCGACCGTTGTGTTGCTCTCGAGCCCTGTGGTAGCAAGGTTCGAGCAAAACCTGAACGCGCAAACGCCAATCGATGTAATGGAGGCATTCTTGTCCAGGCCGGTATCGGTCAGAGCCTTGCAGCCTTCGTAGGCTCTGTCGGGAATCGATGTGAGGCCGACAACCTTGTCGAGCCCCGTGGACACCAGTCCACTCTCGGCAAACGCGGCGTCGCCCATAGAGCCAATAGTGGCAACCTCGTTGATGTTCAAACTCGTAAGCGACTTGCAGCCATAGAATGCCTCTTTCCCGATGGTGCCGATGGTCATACCGGAAAGGCTTATATCGGTGAGATTCGGACAGTTATAGAAGGCGTGCAGTCCAATTTTAGAAATGGAGCTATTCTCAAAGCGCACTGAACGCAGATTGGTAGAGTCAGCACAGAGCTGTGCGTCGACTTCATCAACCCCGTAATCGACAATCAAATTCGTTACCATTCGACCATCGACAGAGTTCTCGCGCGGGCTGTTCTCATCGATTTCTACTGTAAGATTTCCGTTTGCGTCGCACGGATACAGATAGTAGTTGGGCATGAGCTTGGCATACTCGTAGGCCGCCTGCTGCAGGTTGCCCTTGCTGTACGCGACAAGGCGCGTGTAGCCATCGTCGTACACGAGCTGTATAGGTTCTCCGTCCATCGACTCGTCGAAGACATCACCATCGCAGGGGGTCGCCGTAAGGTATTCGCCGAGTTCTTCCTTTATGAGCGCTTCGTAGTCGCTATCCATCGTCGAATGAGGATATTGAAATGTGACACTCATGCCCTCGAGCGAGATCTTTTCCCCCGGCTGATAGGCCATCTTGTCGGGATCACGCGAGATCTCAATCTTTTGGAGCATCTTGCCTACGGGGACGGGCAGGCTACCATTACAGCTCTCCCAAACCTCTTTAGGGTGGCCGCTTTCGTATTGCGAAACCATCTTGGCAGGGACCATGACAGTCATGTATTGCTTGGGAAACGTGGTGGAATTAATGAGCACCACATGGTCGCACCCAAGGTACACGGTTTCGAGCTTAGAGCCATAGAACGCACGGCTCGGCAGTTCCTCGATTTTGGAATAAAGGGGCAGCGTCAGCCCGCCGCTCATATTGGTCCTGGAGAAGCAACCTTCGCGGAGCGTCTTGATCGTCGTATTGCTCTCAAGTCCGGTCGTCGCAAGGCGGGAGCAGTTTTTGAACGCATTAACGCCGATTGACGTGATGGATGTGTTCCCGCCCAGACCGGTATCGGTCAGAGCGCTGCAGGCATTATAAGCGTTCTCAGGAATCGAACTGAGACCAACGACCTTGTCGAGACCCGTAGACCGCAGCCCGCTCCAGGCAAACGCGGCATCGCCCATAGAGCCGATGGTAGCAACGTCATTAATGTTCAGGCTCGTAAGCGATCCGCACCCAGAAAACGCCTCTGTTCCGATGCCCCCAATGGTCATACCGGAAAAGCTGATATCGGCGAGATTGGAGCACCCAGAAAAGGCGTGTAGTCCAATTGAAGAAATAGAGCTGTTCTCAAAACGCACCGAACGCAAATTGGAGGAATACTCACAAATATATCCGGGGACCCCATCCACTCCGTAATCAACGATCAGATTGGTTACCAATTTACCGTCGACAGAGCTCCCGTACGGGTCGTTTCCATCGATCTCTACCGTAACGCTTCCGCTTGCATCGCACGGATACACATAGCCGTTCGGCATAAGCTTGGCATAATCGTAGACCGTTGGGTCCTCATACACGAGGGGATCGACTTCGCTGTCATCGGACGAGGGTTCCGTCGTGGCAACCAAGCTCTTTGCTGCATCAGAATCGGTCGCGGAGATCGAAAGGTCTTGGGCCAAGCTCGACGTGGAAGTGCTGGCATCCGAGCTGGACGATTCGTCCTGAGCGTTATTCGTTTGGTCGGAAGCTGTGGATGAGCTGCCCTCGCCCGAAGATGACGCGTTATCGACCGCATGGACATCAGCGTCAGAACTCGAGTCGGTCTCTTGGGCCTCGCTCTCGACGGCGACCGCCCCGGCGTCATCGGCATAAGCCGCGCGGGGCGCAAGGGGTATCGAGGTCACGACCATCGCGACCGAAAGATAGACGACTAAAAACCTATAGAGGGCAGCAGTGATCCTGTTCATAGGAACCTTCCCGCAATTTGCAAAGATACAGAGTCCCAGTGTGGGCCATCATCTCACAATACCCTGTATAAGCGACAATGCGGGAAGGCTGCGCAAACGGTTTATCTAAGGGCGTAAATGGTTGGTCTAATCGCTGCTTAAATCGCGCAAAGCGTCAATCGCGGTGTCGACTTCCTCGGCCGTGTTGAAGTAACCAAACGAGAAGCGAACCACGCCCTGGCGCTCGGTTCCCAGCGCGCGGTGCATGAGTGGGGCGCAATGGGCACCGGGGCGCGTCGCAATCCCCCACCCTTGCATGAGCGTGTCCGAAATCTCGGCAGAGTCGATATCGCCCACGTTGAGCGACACGATCGCCGAGCGCGCGGGTTGGTCAAACGCACCGTAGAGCGCAATGCCGGGGATTTCGCGAGCACCGGCGAGGAAGCGCTCCGCAAGCGAACGCTCATGCGCCGCAATCGCCTCGACCCCGCCTTGTGCCTCGATAAAGTCGAGACCGGCAGAAAGGCCCGCGATGCCGTGGCCGTTGAGCGTGCCCGCCTCAAGGCGCGTGGGCCACTCAAGCGGCTGCAGCGCATCGAAACTGTGCACGCCCGTGCCGCCCATGGCCCACGGCGCCACGTCAATGCCCTCCGCCACGGCCAGCCCGCCGGTGCCTTGGGGTCCCATGAGCCCCTTGTGGCCGGTAAAGCACACGACGTCGAGCCCCATGGCTTGCATATCGATATGCGCCGTACCGGCAGACTGAGAGGCATCGACGATCACCAACGCGCCGGCCGCATGGGCGATGGCAGCCACACGCGAAACGTCGACCGCGTTGCCGGTCACATTGGAAGCATGCGTCACCACCACGGCACGCGTACCGGGCGTGACCAACCGCTCGAGCTCGTCGTAGTCGAGCGCGCCGTTCGCGTCGCAGCCCGCATGCTCAACCGTCACACCCTGCTCCGTCGCCAAGCGATTGAGCGGACGCAGCACCGAGTTGTGCTCAAGCACCGTCGTGACCACGCGGTCACCGGGACGCACCACGCCATTGATGGCGGTGTTGAGCGCCGCCGTGGAGTTGGGCGTAAAGCACACATGGTCCGCCCTCGGGCAGCCCAAAAGGCGCGCGAGCTTGGTACGGCAAGCGTGAATCGTACGAGCGGCATCGAGGGCACCCGACGTGGCACCGCGCCCGGCATTGCCGAGCGAGCACATCGCCTGCGTCACGGCATCGATGACCGTCTGAGGCTTGTGCATGGTCGTCGCCGCGTTATCCAGGTAGATCATCGCACGACCTCCCACATATCAATCACGGTATAGCCCTCGGTAGGAACGCCTGCCGCGGTAAGCTCGCTGCGCAGCAGCTCCTCATCGGCAGGCAACGCCTTCCACGCCAGGCCGCAGCCGGCAGCGACCTCCCCGGGCACGGGAATCGTTCGCCCGGGAAGGCCACGCTCAACGCACAGGGACTCGCAACCCATGGCGGCCGCCGTGGTGGGAAACGTGATGACAAGCGCCGGGCGCTTCTCCCTCATGGCAACTCCAACCAATACGCTACGGACGCACGACGCGCACGGCCTGTTCCATCTTCTCCACGATCACGTACATGTTCGTGACCTCACCCACCGCGAGCTGATCCTTAATGCCAAAGTGATCGAGGCAGGTGCCGCAGGTGAGAATCTCGACACCCTGCTCCGCCAGGCCCTTCAGGTCATCGAGCACCGGCGAGCCCTCGACGGTGAGCTTGGCGCCGCCGTTGTAGAACAGCATGGTCGCGGGCAGCTCCTCCTGCTGCGTCACGGCAAAGATAAACGCCTTCATGAGCTTGTGGCCCAGCTCGTCGTCGCCACGGCCCATGCAGTCGGTGTAGACGGAAATGGCGAGCCTACCCTTGCCGGCGCTGGCATCACAGGAGGCAGCGCCATCCTGCTCGGGGTCGGCCATGGCAACGGCGCCAGAGGTCGCCACGGTCACGTGCCACTCGGCGTCAGAAACCTTCTCGACCGAGGCCGTGCAGCCCTTCTCCTGCGCCATCTTGGAGATGTTCTTGACGGCGGTCTCGTTGTCGACCGAGGTCACGACGGCGCCCTCGCCATCGAGCTGCTTCAGAGCTTTGAGCGTCTTGACGACGGGCAGCGGGCAGGCATCGCCCA
>OGWX01001542.1_pt1 | contig 15098 bp, 12 predicted proteins | sample 1576151 | NCBI WGS metagenome assembly OGWX01 (sample SAMEA3541591, study PRJEB24748) | human gut metagenome | biome: human gut; feature: human-associated habitat; material: faeces | place: China | collected 2012
CGAGGGCGCCTTTGAGGCTGTTTGCCTCCAGCGTGGAAAGGGTTGACATGGTTGCCGCTCCTATTCGGTGAGCTCGGGGCCCTCGCCGGGTACGTATGCCTCGGCGCCCTCGACGCGGTTGATTTGAATGGTTCCAAAGATCTCGTCCTGGCTCAGGGTAAGCGAGCCACGTTTGGCGAGCTCGAGCATAGCCAGGAAGGTGACGACGAGCTGCTCGGTGGTGGCGTCGCCGTCCAGCAGCTCGCGGAAGGTGCAGGTTTGGCGCGCCATGGTAAAGCGGTCGACCGAGGCCACCGTCAGGTCGAGCGGCACGCGATGCGGCGCCACGTGCTCGGCCTCCAGCAGGAAGGTCTGGCGCTTGCCGTCCAGGTCGGCGCAGATGACGGCCAGGCCACGCAGCGTGATGCCGGCCAGGTAGTCGGGCATAAGGCCTAGGAACTCGGGGTCGGGGCCGGCCACGCGCGGATGCATGCGGCTCTCGGCCTGCATGCGCGCGCCAAGGGCTGCCGCCGCGCCCTTAAACTGCTTGTAGGCGATCAGGCGCTGGATCAGGACCTCGCGCAGGGCGTCGCCGTCGAGCGCGCTGAGTTCCTCGAGGTCTTCGTCGTCGTCATCCTCGTCGGTGTTGCGCGGGGCCTCCTGGGGTACCAGCGAGGCGGCCTTGATGTCCAAAAGGGTTGCCGCGACCAGCAAAAAATCGCTCGCCACGTCCAGGTCCAGTGCCTCAATGCGCTCGACCTCGGCCAGGTATTGCTCGGCCACCTCGCTGATCGAGATGGCGCCGATATCAACTTTTTGGCGGGTTACCAGCTGCAGCAGCAGGTCGAACGGTCCGCTGTAGACCTGCGTCGACACGCGATACGACATCTTCGACCTCCTTTGACGGCGCCTTCGCGGCGCGGTTTGGGTGCATGTTGCGACCGTTTTGCACGGTCGACCTGTAAGTTTACCTTAGATGCCGGCGATTGCGAAGTTGAGCAGCCACTCGGCCAGCGGATACACGGTAACGTCGAAATACCGTCCGATCACGTCGATGCCGGTCCACATGGGCAGCAGGTACAGCACCAGGATGAGGATGGGCATGGCGTATTGCTGCAGGCGATAGTAGTTGGCGAGCGTTTTGCCTTTGAGGAACGGCACGATAATCGACGAGCCGTCGAGCGGCGGGATCGGGATGAGGTTAAAGAACGCGAGCGACAGGTTGACCACGATAAAGGTGGCGCCGAAGTTCATGATTTGGGACGCCACGGCAAAGGACATGCTGGCGTAGAGGTTGCCGTATGCCGCGTGCATGAGGGCGGCCGCGAGACACGCGAGGGCGATGTTCGATGCGGGGCCGGCTGCGCTCACCAGGACCTCGTCGCGTTTGGGGTGCTTGAGGTTGTTGAGGTAGACGGGCACGGGTTTGGCAAAGGCGAACACCGGGCCGCCGGCGGCAAGCATGAGTAGCGGCAAGATGACGGTGCCAAATGGGTCGATGTGATTGAGCGGGTTGAGCGAGACGCGGCCGCGCGAACGGGCCGTCTTGTCGCCGAGCGCCCAGGCTGCGGCGGCGTGCGCGCTCTCGTGGATAACGATGCCCACGATGACGGCGACAGCGCTGGCGAGCAGGTTCATGAGGTAGCTGCTGGACATGGCGCTCCCCTAGCGGACGCGGCGCGAGGCGCGCGTGAGCAGGTAATCGCCCACAAACAGGATCACGGCGACGATGGCGTAATCCAGGCGGAACACACCGCCAAAGGGCGACGTGATGACGCCGTAGCCGGCGATGGCGCTCGGAAGGGCGCGCGAAAGCTCAACGACAAAGCCCACGATCTGCAGCTTGGCGGTGAGGCCGCTAAAGCACAGCAGCACGGTCATCGCGCTCATAAAGATGCCGCAGATACGACAGACGATGGCGATGATGCTCATCGCCACGGCAGCGGCCTTACGAGAGTTCACGCGCGGTCTCCTCTTCGATCTGGGTGGAAAGCTCCAGCCATTCGTCCTCGAGCTTGGGCAGCTCTTGCTTAAGGCCGTTATATTCCCCCAGCGCGGCGTTGAACTTGTCCTGATCGGCATAAAGCTCTTCACTTGCCATCAATTCCATAAGCTCGTCATAGCGGGCGCGCTTTTTGTCGAGCTCTGCCTCGATCTTCTTGAGCTGGTTGCGCACGCCCTTGAGCTTTTTGTTGAGCGCGGCGCGGGCCTGGGCCTCGGCGCGTTTTTGCTCTTTGGTCTTTTTGCCCTCGGCAGGCTTGGGGGCCGCGGCGGGGCTACTGGCCTGGACGGCGTTGGCGGCATTGTTGCTCTTGCTTGCCACCGGCGCGCTCTCCCCTGCCGCCTCAGCAGCGGCGCGGGCAGCGAGATCCTCGCGCTTGTAGAGGTAGTAGTCGTAGTCGCCGTCATAGACCGTGACCTTGCCGTCACGGATGTCGATCACGCGGTTGGCCACGGCGCGCACCAGGTGCTCGTCGTGGCTGATCAACACGATGGTGCCGGGGAAGTTTTGCAGGGCGTTCTCGAGCATGTCCACCGAGTCGATGTCCAGGTGGTTGGTGGGCTCGTCCAGGCATAGAAGCGCCTCGGGCGCCACGAGCATCTTGGCGAGCGCCAGGCGCGCTTTTTCGCCGCCGGAGAGGACGCGTACCTGCTTTTCGATTGCGTCGTTGTCGCTAAACAGGAAGGCGCCCAGCAAGCTGCGCTGTTGCGGCACGGTCCACTTGGGCGTGACGGTGTCGATCTCTTGCAGGACGGTGTTCGATTCGGTCATGCCCTCGAGCGCGTGCTGGGCATAGTAGGCGACGCCCACGTTGGTGCCCAGGTCGCGGGTACCGGAGGTAGGCGGCTCCAGGCCGGCGATGATCTTCATGAGCGTGGACTTGCCGGCGCCGTTGGGGCCGACGAGCGCCACGTGCTCGCCGCGGTAGAGCTTGAGGTCGATGTCGCTGTAGATGTGCTTGTCGCCGTAGGATTTGGAGACGCCCTCCAGGCCCACGACCATGTCGCCGGAGCGCGGCGGGTCGGGGAACTTAAAGTCGATGTGCTTGTGGCCCTCGGGCAGAATGACGAGCTCCTTTTTGATCTGCTCGATCTTGCGGATGCGCTCCTGCGCCTGGGCGGCCTTGGTGGGCTTGTAGCGGAACTTGTCGACGAAGACCTGCATGTGGGCGATGTCGCGTTCCTGGGCGGCGCGCTTGGCGCGCATCTGCTCCAGGTTGTCCTCGCGCTGCTTGAGATAGCTGCTGTAGTTGCCGGTGTAGGTGGTCACGCGGCGGTTTTCGAGCGCGGCGACGTGGTCGACGCAGGCGTCCATGAAGGCGCGGTCGTGACTGACGATGAGCACGGCGCCGTCGTAGTTGGCGATAAAGCCGCGCAGCCACTGGACGCTTTCGAGGTCCAGGTGGTTGGTGGGCTCGTCCAGCAGCAGCAGGTCGGGGTGGCGCAGAAAGAGCTTGGCGAGCGCGATGCGCATCTGCCAGCCGCCCGAGAACTCGGAGCATGGGCGCTCAAAGTCGGTGACCTTAAAGCCCAGGCCGGAAAGGATTTTGCGGGCGTTGCTCTCGAGCTCGTAGCCGCCCAGGTGCTCAAAGCGGTCCTGGACCTGGCCGTACTCGTTAAGGAGTGCGTCGACGTCCTTGCCCTGCTCGGAGAGCTCGGTGATTTGGGCCCGCAGCTCGTTAGCGCGCTCGCCCATGCGGCGGATTTCCTTGGCGGCGGCCATGACCTCGGCGAGGATGGTGGTGTCCTTTTGTTCCAGATTAGTTTCCTGCTCTAGGTAGCCCACCTGGCAGTCCTTTGCGTACTGGACCTGGCCGGAGTCGGGACTGTCGATGGCCATGATGATTTTGAGCATGGTGGTTTTGCCGGCGCCGTTGGGGCCCACGAGCGCGAAGCGCTCGCCGGGGTTGATCTGGAAGGACGCGCCGCTAAAGAGGACGCGTGCGCCGAAGCTTTTTTCGATCTTGTCGACCAGGAGGATCATGCTGCCGCCTTTGACCTTGTGTGCCTATATGAAAAAAGGCCCCAACTTGCGTTGGAGCCTCATTCAATGCTCGGGTGGAGACGAGGGGGATCGAACCCCTGACCTCTTGACTGCCAGTCAAGTGCTCTCCCAGCTGAGCTACGCCCCCGTGCGAAGAAGTATTATACGGGAACTCGGACGGCGATGCAAGGACAATTTTGGAAAAACTTTCCGGGGGGCGGGTGCCGCTCTGGACGGCTTGCCTGGGCCTGGTCGCGACCCTCCCCGTCCCGCCTGCGTCAAAACTATGCCGGTTTACTACGATGAATCCGGGCTGTGCGACCACACTCGACTTTTTGCGAAATTGCCAGGCGTTCTACCTGCAGTTTTGTAAGCAGCAAATTTGGCGTGCTCGGAGGCCATCGATTCATCGTAGTAAACCGGCAGAGGTTTGAAGTGACAGAACAGACAGACGCTCTCGCGAGGGCCAAATTGACGCGTACGGATATGCTACATGCCGATTTCGAGCCAGTTGGAAAGCACGTTTGCACGTAGTATGGTTTCCGCACGTTGCATCGCCTTAGTTTTCGGCTTGTAGTTAAGCTCTAAGCGATCGCACACACTGTGAATGATGGTATCAAGCTGATTGCGATCATTGAGCATGTCATGGGTTACTAGTATTACGTCGTATCCCATGCTTTGCAAGGCCGTCATTCGAGTGGCATCGTGGTCGAGCACCGCGCCCGAACCATGAACAACCTCTCCTTGAATTTCGATGATAACGGCCTTCATCGTTATTGGGTTTACTATCACTATGTCGCCGTAGCACACTTTCTGACCTGCTATCTGTCGGGCCGAAACTGATAGCGGAGTTAAATCGTTGACGTATATGTTATTGAATCCCGCCCCACCCTGTCGTCTTGGTCGACTGAACAACATAATCCCAGCCACCTCAAGCGGAGACGCAGCGACACCAATTACTTGCTGGGCGGCCTCGTAGAATTGCTTCCCCCACATTTCACTCCTGACTCTAGCTGCGAATCTCTGCAATTCTTCAATCTCAATGAGGGGTTTTCTCATCCATAGCGAGGTTCCCTTCCCTCTGTCTTTATTGCTTTCTTCCTTTCCCTGGTGACTCATTTCGTCGCTCTTTGGATGTGCGGTTGCATAGACGCGCTTCCAGGGTGGCTCATCCTGGGTCTCATCAAGCTCAAATAACTTTTCGGTGCTAGGGCACGCTTCATCTGAACCTGCCAGTTCAAGGGCAAGTTCAGATGAAGCAGATGGTTTGAAAATGGAGAACCAGCCACAGAATTCGTACATTGCGAGCACCAAGTCACTATGAGAAATGCTGCGCGTCATGGTAAACAGCGTATTGAGCGGATCTGTGACACTGAAGCCCATACCAGTATCGATGGATATATTTCCTGCATAAGCCTCATTCCATCGAATGGTGTGTCGCAGATCGGAATGTAAGTTACTTCGTGTTGATGCGGCAGTGATAACCGGCGTCTTGAGAACATCGACTACAAAGGACGATTGAGATAGGGCGCGCCAGCCGTCTTCTGGGCTTGGCAGTCTTGGGTAGAGGTCGCGGATCTGCGGCGGGCAGCGCCAGTAGCGGAATGCGGTGTTTGCGCAGACGATTTCGTCCATATGGGCCTCCTCTAGCTTTGGCTGCGTGCCGTTATGTTTGCAGGTAGACCGATTATCAATGGCGGCATCATGTGGGTAAGTACCGGAAGCTGACCAAATACTGACCAATAGCTTGACGCAATTCGCCTAAAGGTCGCCGTGTGGCACAAATCTGCTGGCAGTCGTTCTGGGGCCGTGGTCCATATCTCCACATTTGTGCGTGAATCCCATGGCAAATTCAATGAAAGAGCGCATGAGCTTTATGCAAAACGCGCGATGACGTCAGCACAGGAGAGATCAGCTAGAAACGCGTTTAAATTTTTCGATTCGATTTTGGTGTCAGATTTGGTGTCAAATAGAAAAAGGTCAGAGACTTAACACCTCTGACCTGTTCTTTAGATGGTGGGCGATACAAGATTCGAACTTGTGACCCCATCCGTGTGAAGGATATGCTCTACCCCTGAGCCAATCGCCCGTCGCCTTTCGGCAAAAGAGATACTAACATAGCCGCGCGCGGTTTACCAAGAACTTTTTGCCCTCGATTTTAAAATCGTGCGCGTCAGCTGCGCCATGGCAAACGCCGTATCCAGTAAAACCGCAGCTCAACGCCGCTTTACAGCTTGAACCACGACGTCTCGGGGTGGCAGCTTCGTCAATCAAGGCGATGTTGTCAAGATCATCGGGTAAAGTGCGGGGTGCTTTCGGCACGATAGGGTCGGTTACGTCTGCTGTACAGTTGTCAAAAGTCATTATTATTGATGCATGCTTCTCTTCACTGCTTTTAAGAGCAATCCTTCAGTGACGGTGTCTTTTAATCTCACTCACTATGCCGGCACATCTCTTCTCAATGCTGTCGGGAAAGAGCGAAGCTTCGGTAATGCCAATTTTACTCAACTCGTTCAGTATTGATACTTTCCTATCAGATGGCACTATGCAACGACCGGCTATTACGGGACTGTCTTTGGGCAGTGGACTTATCAAGTCATCAAATGACAAACATGGATCTTTCTCACGAATGTCATTTGGGAAAAGGATATATTGGCCAGACTGAGCGGCCTGTCTATCAAGATATCTAGTTCCGTAGACAAATAATGTGTCTTCGCAGCACTCCTTAAACCATTTTGCCTGATCAGTTGGTTCAGGGAAACTTGAAAGCACTAGATCACGTTGATAGTCAAAGTATGGTCTTGATATTGCAAGTGAGGCAAAACGGGACAGAAACTTTGAGTTCATAAACAGATGCCACGAGTCTGCGATTGCCTGGCAGATGGGATATTCCCGCTTATCTCCTCCTGGTCGCCTAAAGATGAATACTTCGCCCTCGTCAGCCACATTGCCACAGGCGAAATAGAGGGCAGCAAGCGCGTTTGAAGTGACATCTAATAGTCTGGTGGGAACTCCGTAGTGTTGGAGACAGGCTAAAAGATCAATCGGAAGCAATTCTCGTTTAAAAACATTTGGCAATATGCGGCAAGCAGTTTCAATGAAATCAGCCTCGTGCTCAAGGCTGCCTGGTATAGGGGAAATGGTGTTCGATCCCGGTTTACGCCAATAGCTGTCTCTTCCGATTGACGGAACGAGATCGTACTTAGTAGAACCTTGTCCTCGAAAAACAAATGTAGATTCATATGTTCTGGCGTCACCATCTATTGTTGGTGAAAGCTCGTTGATGTATTTGATATACGAGGCTACATCTTCAACCTCAACTTTAGTTTCATTAGACATATATCAATCCTTTAGTGGAGCAAGAGGCTTTATAAACGGCAGCATTTTGATTGTAATTATCTTATCGCTCTGGCAGATGGGGTTTAAGACTCAACATCGGTAACAGATTGTGAAGCTGTAGAGCAAAACTAAATAGTGCCGTCTCAGCGGAGGCTGGTATGGCACCAATCTCTAAGAAAATGAATTTGAAAAAGGCTTAAGGCTTCTGAAATAGCTGCTTTACCTCTCCCCTGGTCTCGCTTAAACGGGGTCTCAGCAGCGACATGCTGCACCTAACAGCACTGTCCCCAGTAGGAAAAGCGCCACAGAGGCGACGATCCAGTTGTTGTCGCCGGTCTTGGGGAGCGCCGAAGTGGCCGCGGTGTCGGGTTTGGACTTGGACGGCGTGGACACCGTGGTCTTGGTTACTGTCGTTGTTGTCTTGGTTGTCGCGGCCGCGGGTTTCAGCGAGGGATTTGCCGTGGGCCCTGTGGTGGGCTCTCCGGCTGCGGGGCTAGCGTCGGTGGGTGACTTTTCCGCGCTATCGCCAGTCACCTCGCCCCCACCGGTCTCCCCCGCCGGCGCCGTGGCGCCCTTGGGTTCAATCACCACATGCTGTGCCACCGCACCGGCAGCATCCACCACGCCGCTAGCACCAAAAGCCCCGCCAGCAGGCGCCACAAACCGTGCGGACACAAGCGACCCGCCCGTGCACGCAACCCCGCCATCGGCACCGGACGCATCAAGCCACGAGGCGTCGACGGAAAGACGACAGCCGGCCGCGCCATCGCCAAGGCCCGCATCTTGCAGATACACGCCGTAGGCGCGCACGCCCGCTCCGGCCCCGGCGCCCGCAGCAACGACGCGCCCACCGCCGCGCACGGCCATGTCGCTGGCGATCACGCCGGCGACCGCCTCGTCCGTAATATCGGCCCCGTCCGCCCGGGCGTCGACGGTGCATCCGTCTACCACAAGCGCCTGCGAAACGTGGATTCCGCACTGTGAGCCCGTCGCCGTCAGGGTCCCGGTACCGCGAAGCGTCAGGTTGCCCCACACCTCCATGCCGCACAGCGTGATGTCCGCATCGGGCGCATGCGACTCCGTCACGGAGTTTTGCCCGGCAAGCGTCAGCACCAGGTCGCCCTCGGCGCCGATGGCCTCGCCCTCGTAGCCGTTAAGCTCCAGGTGGTCGGCATCGGTCCAGGCCCAGCCGGGGCCCGACACGCCCGGCTCGTAGTACGTCGCGCCCGCGATGATGAGGCTCTCCGCGCCCGCGGCACAAGAAGGCCCGCCCAGCAAAACGCATAAGCAGGCCATGGCAACAATCGCAATGTAAAGACGGCTGGTGTGGGACTCGGCAGCAAACATACCCGCTCCGATCTTCGCAGGAGCCAATAGAATGTGCACCAGAAAATGCCCTGGTAGCAGCAGTTATAAGTTTAGCGAGATCAGGCAAGGGGCGAAGAGAATACCCGTGATCGATTCCCAAAATTAGGTGTAAATCGTTTTGTCAGTCGGTGAAAGGAGGGAATTACCGCCAGCTAGTGTTTATCGATACAAGCCTTAATCATGTCAAAGCCGAACTTGAACACATTTAGTTCGTGATTTCAGTGGAACCCAATCCAATAGCTTTGCATATAGCTGCTCAGGCTTATCCCATAGGCCTTTCAAGGATTCATCATGGTTCAGCCTGATAATGACTGAGTACTCCCGTTTAAACTTATTCACAGCAGTTTTGCTATTACCTTTACAGAGCAGGTATTCCTCTAAGCCCTCAAGAGCAATCTTGCGCTTTACTGAGCCAATTTTTTGAGCTGACTCTTCTCTCGAAAGACCCCAAGATTTTTGCATAGCCTCTATCATTCTGTCTTCATGTACAGAAGCGTCGATTAATGAGCGTATTGTATTTTCTATTTAAATTTCGATACCCTGATCAAAGGCTTCGATGCATTCAACACCTATCAGATTATTAAGGACATCGCTACATATTCCAGTGAATGTCGTAACGCCCCTGCTAAATAAATCAAAAAAATTTATCTCTTGCAGTGGCCAAACTTATCGCCTCAGAAAACATTATTCCTCGCACATTACATTTACACTAGTACACCTTCTCTTACATCGTGCAGTCAACAACTTCTGAAAGGGTCTTCCTCAAACGAGGTGATAGATTTTGCAGAGACATTATGTGCTGGAACTGGGGCTTAGTTAGTTGTATATACAAAGGTTCGTCCGGCACCAATAATTTGTATGCATCAATGTACATGTCGATTACGGAATTCATTTTCCTATCGAGCCAACTTAAAAGGACCTCCTCTGCCATATCGAACACAAGAGATAATGCAAATGGTGCCTTATCGGCAGTTAATTCAAAACCTGCTGTTCTGCAAATTAGTATGAAGCTAATTGGGATTAGATCATTTATCAATGCAAGCCGTAGGACTTCCGGAGTGCAACAATCTCCCGCGGGAGCATCAAACTTCAATCCCTCTTTATTCATATTCGCAAAAGCAAGTCCAATGTCACCGAAGAGCGGCAAATCATCTAATATCTTTGGATGAGCCTTGCAGTAATTGTTTACTATATTAATAAGATCCAGCGAGTCCATGCGAACAGGGTTGGCGCAATGGAATAGCACTAAAACGAGTTCAGTCTTATTGCGATCTTCAATATCACCGTTATTTAAAAACGCGCGTGACAATGCTGCAAACAGAGATATCTCACGATCAGTAAATTCAGCGCGCTCACCAACCGATGTTAGATACCAAATTACAAAGTCAATATCGCTGTCTTTTATTAACCCCCTAAAGAAGGAATCGATTTTCTTTTCGAATTTTGACTCGTTGCGAAACATGAAGTAAAGGAGATCATTATTTCTATATGTAGGCAGGGCAAGGCGTTCAGGAGAAATACTATCAAGGAGGGCGCCACAGCTATGCGGTTTAAACTGCTGTCTAGGTATATTTTCAGTTTCAATAAGCTTAAGATAGCACCAGTCATTCCAACTTAGTGAGTCGCCATGCGATCTACTTACACATCTGACCATTTGGAACGATAGGCGATGAGATCTTAATAGTGCAAGAAAGGCTGGGAAACGCTTATCTTTACGCATAGCGTTACCGTTCTTAGAATAAAATGCTGAATTATGGTCTTCAAGTAGTCCATCGTCCAATGCATTTCCAATGGCATATGAAACGATAGAAATTGGTTCCTCTGAATATAAGACGTTCGTCCAGGCTTTACTAAATGCAGAATGATAATTAGCATCTAAATAAGCCGAGGAATTCATCAAGCTATGGAGCAGCCCCTTTGAAGATTGAAACAAAGCGAAGTCTCTGGGGAAAAGAATTTTATATACAACTGCGGCAAACAGGAAATCGTTTGTTGGATTGTACGTTTTAAATTAATTGAGAGCAAGGCGCCATATAGCAACAGCTCGTTAACTAAATCAAATACCAGTCTGGCGGAATCAAACGAACTTGAGACTGCATTAATTAAATCTATTGAAACTCTAATAGTTGCTTCTTCAAATTTGCAGGTAATAAGCTCACCAGAATTAAATGAGTCCGCAATAGGCAAAATCGGGATAACATAATCAAAAAATTTAACTCTGTCGTCAGCGGAAAATAGGTCATCTTTTACTAAATAGAAGAAGCGAATGGGATAGTTTGATCCGATTTTACGCCTGAGAATATTAATGATTTCAGCTGAATCCAACTTGTTTGGGGAGATCCGATTTGGAAATCGCAGTTTGTTGTAGTCGTTGGCTATTTTATTGACGGTCCTGAGCTGTTCCAAAACTTCTAAAGATAGAGTGTCAAACCTGTCAATATCCTCGAAAACAAAGCAATCGTATTTTGAATGTGAGATCAAATATAGCAAAGAGTCCGAAAATGATTGGATTCCGGACTTATCTCGTGGCACTAGTTCAATAGAATATTCTGACATGAAAGAAAAACTTTTTATATAGCGCCTAAAACCTCCGTAGAATAGTATTCGGGATAAAGCGAGACAACTAAGAATTGTTAACAAGATAAATTGTTGAGCAAAATTGATATTTAAAGATTTGCATATCAGCTTGCCAACATCTTCATTCAATAAAGAAAGTAACAATACGCCAAATAGCACTGTAAAAGAAGCGACAAAGAAGCTGCGCATTATTCCTGATTGACACACCGACGATATTCCGGCATGCGAACTGTTTGAATATGAAGAGCCGATTGCAATCTGATCCAGTATTCCTTTCTCTAGCTTCTTTTTTAGAGACTCGGCAGTTTTGTAATTGTTTGCTTTTGCCTTAACAAACGAAGGAACAGAAACATATAGAAATTTGTGGCCTGAAGCACCATCAAGTTGGTCAATGGATTTCATGAAGCTGGATTTGCCACAACCATATGGTCCCGATATAGCAATATTGGTGTTAGCTTCTTTAGCAAAAACCATATTAATATCCAAGTAATAAGGGGAGACTTCGTCAAATGAAAGTCTTCTTGGAGCAAGTGAAATCTTCTTACCGGTATTTAGCTTTTTCTTCCGTCCAAACAGAGAAATAATCGATTCGACACTCATCGTGATTGGCTCCGTAGTATTTCCAGCAAATAAAAATGACGATGGCCGATTTCTTCGACCATCGTCATAATTTACTCCAATTGATTAATTTTACTTATCCCAACGCCTACAAACTTTTGACGTGTTCTTCCTCCAGCGCGCGTGTACAGTTGTTTCTCGGCATCAACCGCAACCTTGTCGCCAGGCTGAAGGCCGTAAAGCTGCTCAGGCGGAATATCTCCAATCGGAAGAACGGTTTCCTTTGATAGTCCCTCGCCGGCATCCTCTCTAATTCGAAGATGATCTTTTTCCGATGTAGTGACAGTTAGCAAAACACCCTCAATATGAATCTGCTCAACATTAACCTGAGCATCCTGAATTACAGAAGCGGCAAATTTCGCAAAGGAGTGGCTCACGCTGATTGTTTTCCGCTCCTTAAAGGGCTCTCGCCATTCAAAATCAACGTCAATTTGACTTTTGTCTACAGTCTCACATAGGGAGTGCACATTTGAAGCAACGCGGGGACCTAATTCGGCGAGATGTTCGACGAATGCATCCTGGTCCGGAGTTTCGTCTGACAGATCAGACAAAAGACTTGAAAGCTCTTCAAAAGCACAGTCAGCCAGAGTTTTCGCATCGATAGCGGTTTCAATGTCGAAGAGGGCAGGCTCGCCATTGGGACGAAAGTCTTCTAACCTAGGCATTGAAGGAGCTACTTCCAAAACTACGGAACCGGGGAGCGGGGATGCAACAAGGGCAAGCTCGGTCCTTTTTGCTATTTTAGAGGGGATAGTACCGCCCATCGCCTTAAAGCCTTCAATAGAAGCGCCCACAGCCTCAAACGTAGACTGCAGCTGCGTCATAAAGTCCCCCACGCTGCGCAGGGGTGCACAGTGCCCGATAACGGAAGGCCCAGTGATGTGAATCACTGCGGAAGATTCGCTCGAATGCTGAAGGTACGTTTGACTAATAAAGGCGTGCAGACTGGATACAGAGAGCTCATTCAGGTCCTCGGGGAGATCATAACTCTCGTTTTCGCTGAAACCGAGACTCTCGAGCAGGGCATCTGAGCTAATCATCGTACCCATCTATCATCACCTCCAAATATCCAGCAGCTGGATATAACCACCGCTCGTCTTCGTCCTCAAAACGAGTTTTAGACCAAAACTGATCCCAATACCCTCGCAACGGAGTGTAGCCCCGTTTGGCATCATTTTCGATTTCCGTTGGTGGAACAATTATCATATAACTATCAACGTATCTGCTGACTCTGCGATCGGGACCGTAGCTCCCGGATAAAAGATTAAGAACAAAGGCGCCTCTGCTATCGACGGATTTAATGCAGTCTTCTTTGAAGAAGAAAACAACATCAATATCATGAGGGTTTTCTTCACTAATGATGAAGCTGCCGCCAATCCACAGCTCAGCGATGCAGCCGACCGTCTCTCTAACCAAGTTGATGACAGTTAATAAACCACCCCATATAGCAGAGCGGTTTTCATCGCCATCGGGTACATACCTTTCTCGTATATCATCGAGCGAGCAGGAATACCTGCCCAGAGGAAGCACCTTTCTTTTGGCCCCAATGTCCACTAGTTCGGGAATCAATCGGACACCTCGATTCAAAACTACTGCGCCAGCACGTCCGCGATGCGTTCACTTGCATGCCCGTCACCGTAAGGGTTCGATGCATGGCTCATGGCCTCGTACTCGGCCTGATCGCTGAGCAGGCGGCTGAACTCGCGGTAGATGACCTCCTCCTCTGTGCCGACGAGCTTCAGCGTGCCGGCCGCCACGCCCTCGGGGCGCTCGGTGGTGTCGCGCATGACGAGCACGGGCTTGCCCAGGCTCGGGGCCTCCTCCTGGATGCCGCCCGAGTCTGTCAGGATGAGGTGGCTCGCGGCCATGAAGTTGTGGAAGTCGAGCACCTCGAGCGGGTCGATGATGTGAAGTCGGTCGAAGCCGTCGAGCTCCTCGTGGGCGGCCTTGCGGACGAGCGGGTTCATGTGGATGGGGTAGATCGCCTTGGTGTCGGGGTGCTCCTCCATCACGCGGCGGATGGCGCGGAACATGCGGTGCATGGGCTCGCCGAGGTTCTCTCGACGATGCGCTGTAATCAAAATCAGGCGACTGTCGCTGGCCCACTCTAACTCCGGATGATTATAGTCTTCGCGCACCGTGGTGCGCAGGGCGTCGATGCCGGTGTTCCCGGTGACCCAGATCTTGGATTCGGGCTTGCCCTCGTCGAGCAGGTTCTGCTTGCTCGCCTCCGTGGGGGCGAAATAGTACTCGCTCACGATGTCGACGGCCTGGCGGTTGAACTCCTCCGGCCAGGGGCTGTAGATGTCGTGCGTGCGCAGGCCGGCCTCGACGTGGCCCACGGGTATCTGCAGGTAGAAGCACGCGAGCGCCGCGGCGAAGCTGGTCGTGGTGTCGCCGTGCACGAGCACGACGTCGGGCCTCTCGTCCTCGAGGACGGCCTTGAGCTTAAGCAGAACGTCGCACGTCACGTCGAACAGCGTCTGACCCGGCCTCATGATCGCCAGGTCGTGATCGGGAGTCACGCCGAAGACGCGCAGCACCTGGTCGAGCATCTCGCGGTGCTGGCCGGTCACGGTCACGACGGTCTCGAACTCATCCTTGCGCGCCTTCAGCTCGTTGACGAGCGGGCACATCTTGATTGCCTCCGGGCGGGTACCGAAGACGAGCATTACCTTCTTCATATCTTAAATCACTTTCTAAAGTGCTTATAGAGGCTTAGACAGGTACTCCCTCAGCTCTTCCTCCCAGTCGGGCATGTGGAAGCCGCTGGTCTCGAGCTTGGACAGGTCGAGCGCGGAGTGGACCGGGCGCGGGGCGACGGGGCCCTCGGCGCTGGCGTAGTAGTCGGCGGTCGAAACCGGCACGACCCTGTCCCCGTTGCCGTTGGCGGCCTCGAAGACGGCGCGGGCGATGTCCGCCCAGGACTTCACGGCGCCGGAGCCGGTGCAGTCGTAGGTGCCGTAGGGGGCCTTCGCGTCCAGCACGTGGAAGATGGCCCCGGCCATGTCGCGCGTGAAGGTCAGGCGGCCCAGCTGGTCGTCGACGACGGTGACCTGCTCGAGCCCGTCCTCGGGGTCGGCGACGCGGTCGGAGAGCACCTTCATCGTCTTGACGAAGTTGTGCCCCTCGCCTATGACCCAGGAGCTGCGCATGATGTAGTGGCGCGGGCACCCCGCCACGGCGATGTCGCCGGCGGCCTTGGTCTGGCCGTAGACGGACAGCGGGCTGA
>OGWX01001548.1_pt1 | contig 15086 bp, 8 predicted proteins | sample 1576151 | NCBI WGS metagenome assembly OGWX01 (sample SAMEA3541591, study PRJEB24748) | human gut metagenome | biome: human gut; feature: human-associated habitat; material: faeces | place: China | collected 2012
GGGCTCGAAGAACGCGCACCGATGTGTGGTGTGCCATATCATGCAGTAGACGGATACCTGAACCGACTGGTATCCAAAGGTTATAAAGTAGCAATCTGCGAACAGATGGAAGATCCGGCAACTGCAAAGGGACTGGTTAAAAGAGATGTTGTAAGAATCGTAACACCCGGAACCAATCTGGATACTCAGGCATTAGATGAGACAAAGAATAATTATATTATGTGTATCGCCTATGCATCAGATCATTACGGCGTATCAGTTGCCGATGTATCAACCGGCGAATACATGGTAACCGAGATCGAAAATTCAGAAAAATTATTTGATGAGATCTACAAATTCATGCCTTCAGAACTGATCTGCAATGAAGCGTTCTATATGAGCGGAATGGATTTTGAATTATTGAAAGAAAAACTTGGAATTACCGTATATTCCCTGGATTCCTGGTATTTTGATGATGCAATCTGTGAACGGATATTAAAGGAGCATTTCCATGCAGGGACAATTGAAGGATTGGGACTTGCCGACTATGACTGTGGCGTGATCGCAGCCGGCGCACTCATGCAGTATCTGGTAGAGACACAGAAAAGAGATTTATCACACATTTCTCATCTGACAATCTACGCAGCCGGAAAATATATGCTTCTGGATAGCTCGACGAGACGTAATCTGGAGTTGTGTGAAACACTGCGCGACAAGCAAAAACGTGGTTCCCTTCTCTGGGTACTGGATAAGACAAAGACCGCAATGGGCGCAAGAACATTACGCAAATACATTGAACAGCCGTTAATTGACAAAAATGCAATTGAAAAACGACTGGATGCCGTAGATGAACTGATGAAAAATGCGATTTCCAGAGAGGAGATCAGAGAATATCTTTCACCGGTTTACGATCTCGAACGACTGGTATGCAAAATCACATATCAATCTGCCAATCCAAGAGATCTGATCGCATTCCAGACTTCACTTGCCATGCTTCCACATATTAAGTGTATCTTAAGTGACATGCAGACACCGCTTTTAAAGGAACTGTATGAAGAGCTGGATACATTGGAAGATCTGTGCAAGCTGGTTAGTGATTCTATCAGGGAGGATCCACCGATCGCCATGAAAGAAGGCGGTATCATAAAAGATGGATACAATGCAGAAGTCGACAAACTCCGCAATGCCAAATCTGACGGGAAGGACTGGCTTGCCAAACTGGAAACAGATGAGCGGGAAAAGACAGGAATCAAGAATCTGCGTATCAAATACAACAAAGTATTTGGCTATTATCTGGAAGTTACCAATTCTTTTAAAGATCTGGTACCGGATTATTATACAAGAAAGCAGACTCTTGCCAATGCAGAGCGTTATATCATTCCGGAATTAAAAGAACTGGAAGACACGATTCTTGGTGCGGAAGATAAACTGTACGCACTGGAATACCAGCTTTATTCTGAAGTCAGAGATACGATTGGAAAAGAGGTCGTACGTATTCAGAAGACAGCCAAAGCTATTGCAAAATTAGATGCATTTGCCTCACTTGCACTGGTTGCGGAGCAGAATAATTACGTCAGACCGAAGATGAACGATAAAGGACTGATCGACATCAAAGACGGAAGACATCCGGTAGTAGAAAAGATGATTTCCAATGACATGTTTATTTGTAACGATACATATCTGAATGATAAAAAGGATCGTATTTCCATTATCACAGGGCCAAATATGGCCGGTAAATCAACCTACATGAGACAGACTGCGCTGATCGTCCTGATGGCGCAGATTGGTTCATTTGTTCCGGCTTCATCCGCTAACATCGGTGTGGTTGACCGCATCTTTACACGAGTGGGTGCATCAGATGACCTTGCAAGCGGCCAGAGTACTTTCATGGTCGAGATGACGGAAGTTGCTAATATTCTCCGTAATGCGACAAGTAAGAGTCTTCTGATCCTTGATGAGATCGGTCGCGGAACCAGTACTTTTGACGGTTTAAGCATTGCCTGGGCAGTGATCGAGTATATCAGCAACAGCAAATTGCTTGGGGCAAAGACGTTATTTGCAACACATTATCATGAACTGACTGAGCTTGAAGGAAAAATTGAAAATGTCAATAATTACTGCATTGCCGTAAAAGAAAAAGGTGATGATATCATTTTCCTGCGTAAGATCGTAAAAGGTGGTGCTGATAAGAGCTACGGAATTCAGGTCGCAAGACTTGCCGGAGTTCCGCAGTCAGTTACGGACAGGGCGAAAGAAATCGTAGAAGAACTGGTGCAGGCAGATGTAACCGGACGTATCAAGGACATTGAAGTGCAGGGACAGGAATCTTCCAAACAAAAAACAAAGCATTTTGATGAGGTAGACCTTGCCCAGATGTCATTATTTGATACCGTAAAAGACGACGACGTAATTAAGGAGATTAAGGATCTGGATCTAGCCAATCTGACTCCGATCGACGCATTAAATACATTATATCAGCTTCAGAACAAGCTGAAAAACAGGTGGTAAACGATGAGTAAAATTCAGGTGTTAGACCCGATTACAATTGATAAGATAGCAGCAGGAGAGGTCATTGAAAGACCTGCTTCTGTTGTAAAAGAACTGGTAGAAAATGCCATCGACGCAGGTGCTACGGCAATTGTGGTAGAGATAAAAGAGGGCGGGATTTCCTTTATGCGCATTACAGATAACGGATGCGGGATTGAACGGGATGACGTCCGTTCTGCATTCTTACGGCATTCAACGAGTAAAATCCGTTCTGCAGATGATCTGATCCATATCGGTTCACTGGGCTTTCGCGGTGAAGCGTTATCCAGCATCTCTGCAGTTGCACAGGTAGAACTGATTACCAAGACCAGGGACCAGACCTTCGGAACTTTATATCGTATCGCAGGCGGCAAAGAGGAAGACCTTGAAGATACCGGAGCACCGGACGGAACAACATTTATTATAAGGCAGTTGTTCTATAATACTCCGGCCAGAAGGAAATTTTTAAAGACACCTATGACTGAAGCAAGTCATGTAGGAGATCTGATGACAAGACTTGCACTTTCGCATCCACACATTTCTTTTCAGTTTACCAACAACGGACAGTCGAAATTGCATACATCCGGCAACGGCAAACTCAAAGATGTGATCTATCATATCTATGGACGTGATATCGCAGCAAATCTTCTAAAAGCAGAATACGATGCGAAAGGCCTGAAAGTCACAGGATTTCTCGGGAAACCAATCATTTCCAGAGGAAACCGTAATTTTGAAAATTATTATGTCAATGGAAGATATGCCAAGAATAATATCATTTCCAGAGCCATTGAAGACGCATATAAAGATTTTACCATGCAGCACAAGTATCCGTTCGTGGTACTGCATATCGAGATTGACGGTGAACATGTAGACGTCAATGTACATCCAACTAAAATGGAACTGCGTTTTAATAACCAGCAGGAAGTATATAATGCCATCTACTCAGCGGTTGATCAGGGTCTTCACGAGAAAGAACTGATCCCGCATGTGGAGATGCCGGAACCAAAGCCGGTTGTTTCCAATACACCGGCATATGCGCCGAAACCAAAGACTGGATCTGTTTCTCAGACTCCGGCGGCGGTCCAGACAGGAGCAACATCAGGAATGACTGGTGGTGTAACATCCGCATCGATGCCGCAACGGAAAAAAGCAATTGTGCCGCCTCCGCAGGAGCGTGATCTGGAATACTTCATGTCCAGGATGAAAGAACGGGTTCTGGCAGAGCATGAAGAGAAGAAGAGAAAAGAAAAGATTGCAACAAAGCAAGCAGTACATACGACAGAAAATATAGCAGAAAATATTTCGGTAAAAGAAAGCCCGTCGTTTTCTTCTGCTTCAACACCTTCAAACGTAGCAGAAGAAAAAACACCTTACATGCAGAATGCATCCAGCAAATCAAAAATAACAATGTCGACGAATACAGACGAAACAACTAAACCAGAACCGTCTCTTACGGAAACACCGAAACAGATGGAACTTTTTGAAGATCATCTGCTTACAAGAGAGGCCATGCAGAAATATAAAGTCGTTGGTCAGGTATTTGAAACCTACTGGCTGGTAGAATATGATAACAGCCTGTACATCATCGACCAGCATGCGGCGCACGAACGTGTTCTGTATGAAAAGACTTTAAAATCCATGAAAACCCGGGAATTCACCTCACAGATGATCAGCCCTCCGATCGTACTGAACTTAAGCATGCAGGAAGCAGAGCTTCTGAACACCTACATGGATCAATTTACAAGGATTGGATTCGAGATTGAGGAGTTTGGTCAGGATTCTTATGCCGTCCGCGCCGTACCAGATAATCTGTTCAGTATTGCAAAGAAAGAACTGCTGATTCAGATGTTGGACAGTCTTTCGGATGAAATTACCAGAAATCAGTCTCCGGATCTCATCGACGAAAAGATTGCTTCGATGTCATGCAAAGCTGCCGTAAAGGGCAACATGAAACTGTCGGTGCAGGAAGTAGATGCGCTGATCGGTGAACTGCTATCACTGGACAACCCGTATCACTGCCCACACGGAAGACCTACCATTATCGCAATGACAAAACGAGAACTGGAAAAGAAATTCAAGAGGATTGTATAAAATGAAGAAGAAACCATTAGTAGTACTAACAGGGCCTACGGCCGTTGGCAAAACAAAAGCCTCCATTGGACTTGCAAAAGCCATCGGAGGAGAAATCATTTCTGCTGACTCCATGCAGGTGTATGAATATATGGATATCGGTTCCGCGAAGATACGTCCCGAAGAGATGCAGGGGATTCCTCATTATCTGGTAGACGAATTAAAGCCATGGGACGAATTCCATGTAGTCCGTTTCCAGCAGATGGCAAAAAAAGCTATGGAACAAATCTATGCTAACGGTCACATTCCAATCATTGTAGGAGGGACCGGATTCTATATCCAGGCATTACTATATGACATTGATTTTACCAGCACTTCACAGGATGACAATTATCGTCAAGACCTGGAAAATCTGGCAAAAGAAAAAGGGGCGGAATATCTGCACAATATGTTACGCGAAATTGATCCAAAGTCCGCTGAAGATATTCATGCCAATAATATAAAACGTGTGATCCGTGCGCTTGAATATTATCATCAGACCGGTCAGAAAATGTCCAGACACAATGAAGAAGAGCGTCAGAAAGAGTCTCCGTATGAATTTGTTTATTTTGTTCTCAACGCACCAAGGGAACAGCTTTATCAGAGAATTGACCGACGTGTGGATCAGATGATGAGCGAAGGGCTTGTTGAAGAAGTAAAACGGCTGAAAGAGATGGGCTGTACCAAAGAGATGGTTTCAATGCAGGGATTAGGATACAAAGAAATACTGGCATATCTGGACGGAGAGTATGCTCTTGACGAAGCAGTATATACAATCAAACGCGATACCCGGCATTTCGCCAAGAGACAGCTTACCTGGTTCCGGCGTGAGCGGCAGGTCACATGGATCCAAAAAGAAAAATATGATTATGACGAAGAAAAAATCTTAGAAGCAATGATTTCACATCTGGAGGGAAAAATATGCTAAAGAAAAAACTGAGGGGTAAATCAAAGTTTTTGCGAAAAATGAATGAATTAATGGAAATTTATTCACGCAATCAGGATACAGCATTTGCATATCGCGAACTTCTCGGACTGGAACCGCTGATCAAGTACGAGGGAGAGAGGGCCATGTTCGATCTTAACAGAGCTTCGCTCTTATATGATATGGAAAGATACCGAGAAGCGGAAAATGTGCTTCGCCGCATTCCGTCCATCAATCCGACGTTTGATGCGATGTGCGAATCCCTGCGGTTTAAAATTTTAGATGCAAAATAAACAGATGATAAATTTTTCAGAAAGAAGGATAACAGACAATTATGATACCAATGAACACAATTTATAATGAAATGGGCATTCGTGAAACAGTCCTTTCATTTGGGAAAAATATAGAAAAAAATCTGAAAGACAGATTCGAAAAGATAGATGAGATTGCAGAATACAATCAGTTGAAAGTAATAAAAGCCATGCAGGACAACCGTGTCAGTGCCGGATGTTTTAATTATGCCAGCGGATATGGTTATGATGATCAGGGCAGAGATACACTTGAAAAAGTATATGCGTCTATTTTTCACACAGAAAGCGCACTTGTGCGTCCGCAGATCACTTGCGGAACACATGCTCTGTCACTCGCACTTGCGGCAAATCTAAGACCCGGAGATGAACTTCTGGCACCTGCCGGAAAACCGTATGATACTTTGGAAGAAGTGATCGGTATCCGGCCATCAAACGGTTCTCTGGCGGAATACGGGGTTTCCTATCGACAGGTGGATCTGCTGGAAGATGGTTCTTTTGATTTTGAAAATATCAGAAAAGCGATCAATGAGAAAACAAAACTGGTAACTATCCAGCGTTCCAAGGGGTACCAGACCAGACCTACACTTTCTGTAGCAAGGATCGGACAGCTGATTGATTTTATAAAAGAGATCAAACAGGATGTGATCTGCATGGTGGATAACTGTTATGGTGAGTTTGTAGAAACGATAGAGCCTACAGATGTGGGAGCAGATCTGATAGTAGGTTCTCTGATCAAGAATCCAGGTGGCGGACTGGCTCCGATCGGTGGTTATATTGCAGGAAAGAAAGAATATGTAGACAACGCAGCATACCGCCTGACTTCTCCGGGACTTGGAAAAGAAGTAGGGGCAACACTGGGCGTAAATCAGTCTTTCTATCAGGGATTTTTCCTTGCACCAACAGTTACGGCAGCGGCTCTGAAAGGTGCGATTTTTGCAGCCAACGTGTATGAACGTCTTGGCTTTGCAGTAGTTCCGAACAGTACGGAGAGCCGCCACGATATTATTCAGGCAGTCACCTTCGGAGCACCGGAAAAAGTAATTGCTTTTTGTAAAGGCATCCAGGCAGCAGCGCCGATCGACAGCTATGTGGATCCTGAACCCTGGGCGATGCCGGGATATGACAGCGATGTGATCATGGCAGCAGGTGCATTCGTACAGGGTTCATCTATTGAACTGAGTGCGGACGGACCGATCAAGTCTCCGTATGCGGTATATTTTCAGGGCGGACTGACCTGGCAGCATGCAAAACTTGGTATTATGATGAGCTTGCAGAAACTATATGAAAAAGGACTGGTAGAACTTCCATGAAAAGAGTTGTGATCATAGGCGGTGGGGCTTCCGGAATGATGGCAGCGATCCAGGCCGCCCGGGCGGGAGCCGCGGTTACGCTTTTAGAACACAATGAGAAACCCGGGAAAAAGATTCTTGCAACAGGAAACGGACGATGTAATCTGACAAATCTTGTACAGGAACCTTCCCGATATCGGAGCAGCCAGCCGGATTTCCCATGGAAAATCATTACACAGTATCCATTAGAAGATACACTGGCATTCTTTTCGGAACTTGGGATCTATATAAAAGACCGGGGTGGCTGGGTATATCCGTACAGCGATCAGGCAGCAGGCGTTGCACAGGTTCTTGAGATGGAAGCAAGACATCAGAAAGTGAAGATAAAAACTACGGAAGAGGTGACAGATATTCTCCGGGAAGATGACCGGTATCTGGTGAAGACAGCTACCTGGCAGTATCCTTGTGACAGCGTGATCGTAGCCTGCGGAAGTCCGGCGTCAAATGTAGAGGGGAGCAGTGCAACAGGTTATGCACTGGCCGAAAAACTGGGACACGCAATAGTGAAGCCGTTACCGTCGTTGTGTGGAATCCGTGGAAAAGACAATTATTATCCGAAATGGGCAGGAAGCCGGATGGATGGCCGCATCATTTTGGAAGTGAACGGAAAAATCATCGGACAGGAACAGGGAGAGATTTTATTTACGGAATATGGAATATCCGGAATCAGTGTTTTTCAGCTGAGCCGTTATGCAGTGCGTGGGGCTGCGGAAGGAAAAACAGCTGTTTATCATCTGGATCTGATGCCAAAGCTGACAAAAGAAGAACTCGTACAATATCTGGCAGACAGACAACGGCAGAATGGCACTTATAAGAATCCACAGGAATTATTGATCGGACTGCTTCCGAAGAAGATAATAGATGTTCTGGTAAAGAAAACTTATGAACCGGAAAAGATCGCAGAGAAATTAAAAGACTGGCAGATATCTGTAAAAGGAGCATACGCACTGCGACAGGCACAGATCTGTTCCGGAGGTGTGGATCCGGAAGAACTGACGGATCACTTAGAATCCCGTCTCTATCCGGGAGTTTATTTTGCAGGAGAAGTGATTGATGTGGATGGTCCATGTGGTGGATATAATCTACAGTGGGCATGGTCGAGCGGAGCAGTTGCCGGAAAAGCTGCGGCCAGGGAAGGGAAAATATTATGATTCGTATTTCACAGTTAAAATTGCCGGTGGATCATACGCCGGATGCACTGGAAAAGAAAATCTGTCAACAGTTAAAGATAAAAAAAGAAGAGCTTTCTTCCTGGAAGATTGTACGCCGATCCCTGGATGCACGGAAAAAGCCGGACTTGAAATTTGTTTATGTGGTTGATGTGGATACCCCAAAGGAACGGAAAATCCTTCATCGTATGCACAAGGTTAACGATAAAAATATTATGTTAACAAGCAAAACGGAATATCAATTTCCTGCAGGAGGAACTGAGAAACTAAAACAGTCGCCGGTTGTCATCGGAAGTGGCCCGGCAGGATTGTTTTGCGCATGGGCACTCGCAAAAGCAGGACTTCGACCGGTTGTTTATGAGCGTGGAGAGAAAGCATCAGAACGAAAGAAAACGGTTGATCAGTACTGGAAAGACGGTATTCTGGACCCGAACAGCAATGTGCAGTTCGGTGAAGGGGGCGCCGGTACATTTTCGGATGGCAAATTGAATACTCTGGTAAAGGATCCGGTGGGGCGACATAGAAAAGTATTGGAGATTTTTGTTCAGGGAGGCGCATCGGACCACATTTTATATGAACAGAAACCCCATCTTGGTACGGATCAGCTGATTGGTATCGTCACATCGTTGCGGGAACAGATTGAACAGATGGGTGGGAGATTCTGTTTTAAAAAACAGGTAACAGATCTGGATATCTGCGATGGAAAGATCTGTCGGATCCAGCTGAACCGAAATGAGTGGATAGAAACACAGGTCTGTATTGCGGCTGTTGGACACAGTGCCAGAGATACCTTTTCTATGTTAAAAAGACATGGGATCTATATGGAAGCAAAAGCGTTTGCGGTAGGTGTGCGTATCGAACATCCGCAGAAGATGATCAATCTGAGCCAATATGGACAACCGGAAGTAAAAGAACTTGGTGCTGCCAGCTATAAATTGACACATCAGCTGGAAAACGGAAGAGGAATCTATTCGTTCTGCATGTGCCCGGGTGGTTATGTAGTGGATGCTTCTTCTGAAAAAGGTTATCTTGCGGTCAACGGTATGAGTTATCAGGCACGGGACAGCCGGAATGCAAATAGTGCTATGATCGTAACGGTTTCACCGCAGGATTATGTGACGTATGGAATGGAGTATCTGCAGCGGATGGGAGAGGATGCTCTTGCGGCTGAACTGGATCAGAATCCACTGGCGGGAATATTCTTTCAGCGGTATCTGGAGCAGAAAGCTTATCAGCTTCATGAAGGCAGGATTCCCGTACAGACCTATGGTGATTTCCATGAAAGGAAAGAGACAAAAGCTTTTGGTGAAGTTGAGCCATGCATCCGCGGAAGATACGCCATGAGTAATCTGCGGGAGATTTTCCCGGATTTTCTGGCAGAATCGCTGGATCTTGGAATCGCTGCCTGTGGAAGAAAGATTCATGGATTTGACCGGCCGGATGCAATCCTTTCCGGTGTGGAGAGCAGAACCTCTTCTCCGGTTCGGATCTCTCGAAACGAGCAGATGGAAAGTAATGTCCGGGGGTTTTATCCCTGTGGAGAAGGTGCCGGCTATGCAGGAGGGATTACTTCAGCTGCAATGGATGGTCTGCGGGTGGCCGAGGCTGTTTGTAAAAAATATTGCTTATAAATCAGGAATCTTGAATTCACAGAAAATTTATGATAAGATAAATCAAAGTCTGGCAAACAGACTTTCGCTCTCAGCCTGAAGAGATCCTGGCAAGGAGAGCTATTTATGAAATATTCACAACGTATTCAGGAACTTCCGCCGGACGAACGCCCATATGAAAAATGTCTTCATTCCGGACCGGAGAAGCTGACAGACAGCGAACTTCTGGCTGTTGTTCTACGATCCGGTACCCGTGGAAGCTCCTCTGTACAACTGGCCGATGAGGTTTTGCATCTTGGAAAAAACGAACAGGGTCTGCTTGGAATCTATCATCTTTCCATGAAAGATCTGATGCAGATTCGGGGAATCGGCCAGGTAAAAGCCGTACAGATCAAATGTATTGGAGAACTATCCAAGCGGATTGCAACCAGAGAAGCCGGAAAACTTCTGGATTTTCACAGTCCGGACACAATTGCAGCGTATTATATGGAACGGATGCGGCACGAAGAGCAGGAGCAGATGATTTGTACGATGTTAAATACAAAAAATCAGTTTTTAGGTGACGAAGTGATCTCGAGAGGAACAGTTAATTCTTCTCTGGTATCGCCAAGAGATCTCATCCTTGCGGCCTTTCGTCACCGGGCTGTCTATATGATCCTGGTGCATAATCATCCCAGCGGTAATCCGGAACCAAGCAAAGACGATCTTCTTTTTACAAAAAGAGTATGGGAAGCCGGAGCACTGGTAGATATTCCACTTCTGGATCATATTGTGATAGGGGATCAGCAGTATTTCAGCTTTCGACAGGAGGGGTTGCTTTCCTGACAGAGATATTGCCGGAATATAGCGGTTCGGTGAAAGCGGTGAACCGTTATGTTGGGATATGCAAAACAGAAGGGATATGCATTTATGTTTAAAAACCATGTATATGGAATTGACCTGGGCAGTAATATGATCAAGATTTACTCTCAGAACAGTAATGAAATCTTAAAAGAGAAAAATATGATTGCCATTCGCAACAAAGATACTGTACTTGCCGTTGGAGATGAAGCATATGAAATATACGAAAAGAATCCGACAAATGTAAAGGTATCTTCTCCGATGCTCAATGGTATGATCGCAAACATCAGTCACCTGGAGATCATGCTTCAACTGCTGCTGGACAAGACCGGACGCAGCGTTGGGCGGCACCCGGTGATTTATTTTGCTGTTCCGGTAGATATGACAGAGATAGAAAAGCGTGCATATTACAGTATCGCCCATACCGGACAGCTCAGACAAAGTAAGGTACTTCTGGTGGAACGTCCGATTGCAGATGCACTGGCGCTTGGTATTCCGATCATGCGTACCAAGGGATCCATGATCGTAAACATTGGAGCAGCTACAACAGAGATTTCTGTTATTGCAGATACCCGTGTGATCATCAGTAAGGTGATACCCGTAGGCGGTGACCGTCTGACACAGGATATCCTGACAACGATTCGCAGAAAGCTTAATTTTTCTATCAGCGAACGTACCGCCGGAAGATTGAAAGTATCTCTTGCAAATCTGGAAAAAGATACGAAGGATGCGAGAAAAATCATCGGTATTGACTGTGTGAGTGGTTTGCCGAGAGAACGCGTGATTACTTCTCCGGCAGTAAATGAGGCGATCACTCCGGCGATTTGTGAGATCATCACAGAGATTCGGGCTTTTCTGGAGCGTATTCCACCGCAGATACATAAAGTGATCTTATCAGAAGGGATCTATCTTACCGGTGGCAGTACACATCTGCCATATATTGACAGGGTTCTGTCCAGGCAGATCGGCTGCCCGATCCTGCTGTCACATTATTATGAACTGTGTACGATCTATGGGCTGAAAGAAATTATCACCCACGATGCACTTCATCACTGGGCTTTCACTCCCAAAAAACAGAAATAAGGAGCTGTCATGAAAAAAAAGAACCAATATAAAATGAAAACAAAACATCTGATAACTATGATGACAATCCTGTGTCTCGGACTGATCGTCCTGTCTCTTTCAACCAGTTTTTCTTTTGCACCGGTGCGTAATGTCCTGGGTTATGTGATTGTTCCTTTTCAGAATGGGATTAATGAAGTGGGAAACTGGATGACGGATCAGAAAAACGGATTCCAGAGTATGAAAAAGCTGTCTGCGGAGAATGAAAAACTTCAGAAACAGGTGGATGAACTTCAGGCTAAAAACACCACATTGTCTCAGGACCAGGAAGAACTGGATCGTCTGAGAACATTGTATAACCTGGACACAGACTATTCGGAGTTTGAGAAAGTCGCTGCGCAGGTGATCGGAAAAGATACCGGTAACTGGTACAGCACGTTCCTGATCAACCGGGGAAGTTCAGATGGTATTGCGGTAGATATGAATGTTATCGCGGATGGTGGTCTGGTAGGAATCGTTACGGAAACTGGGGCACATTGGGCTACGGTTCGTTCGATCATTGATGACAGCAGTAATGTCAGTGCAACTGTCACATCCATTTCTCAGAACTGTATGGTAACGGGAGATCTGCAGATGATGGACGACGGTAAGATCCGTTTTATTCAGTTGACAGATAAAGAAGATCAGGTACAGGAGGGAGATAAAATCGTAACCTCTTCTGTCAGTAACAAATTTTTAAAAGGAATTCTGATCGGTTATATCAGTGAGGTTTCTACAGATGCCAATAAACTGACCAAAAGCGGTACGATCATTCCGGCAGTGGATTTTAATGATATTCAGGAAGTCCTGGTTATCAAGGAACTGAAGCAGCAGAAGACAGAGGATGTGACTTCGGAGGAATCACAGACACCAGATGACAGCACAACTCCGACACCGGATCCGACGCAGGATGCACAGGAGGATGAACAATGAGAAGAAAGCTGATTCTGGCGGTATTGATTCTGCTGGCATTTGTCTTACAGGGAACCGTGTTCCAGACACTGTCCATCGCTTCCATCGTTCCCAATCTGCTTTTGATCCTCACAGTATCGTTTGGATTTATGAGAGGAAAAAAGGAAGGAATGTTCGTAGGATTTTTCTGCGGTCTCCTGATTGATATTTTTTATGGAAGTATGATTGGCTTTTATGCCCTTATTTACATGTATATTGGATTTGGCAATGGCTTTCTGTATAAAATCTTTTTTGATGAAGATGTAAAAGTACCAATGGTACTGGTTGCCGGCAGTGATATCGCGTATGGAGTACTTGTATACGGATTGCAGTTTATGCTCCGTGGCCGGCTGGATTTTTTCAGCTATCTGCAGCATATTATTCTTCCGGAGATGGTATATACAGTACTGCTTACGGCAGTTTTATACCGACCGCTCTATCGATTAAACCGCTGGCTTACGGAAAATGAATGGGAGGGACCCAAGTTACCTTGATGAGACGACCAAAAAAAAGACATAAAAAATTTATTATTCCACGGACTACAGTGCTGATTTTTATCTTTGCAGCTCTGAGTATGGTATTGATTCACCGCCTGTTTTCTCTGCAGATCATCCATGGACAGGAATATGCGGACAACTTCAGTATTATGACGACAAAAACGAGAACACTGAAAAGCACCCGAGGAAATATCTACGATCGAAACGGTCAGGTGCTTGCTTCCAACGAACTGTCCTATTCGATCACACTGGAAGACAGTGGTGACTATGCAAATAATACAGAAAAAAACCGCAGCCTGAATGGAGAAATCTACAAGATTATCCAGATTATCGAAAGCAACGGAGATTCTATCAGCAGTGATTTCCGTATTAGTGTCGACAGTTCCGGAAACTACAGTTATGATGTGGAGGGTACAACACTGTCACGTTTTAAAGCGGACGTGTATGGACACAGTTATATTGACGATCTGACAACAGAGGAGGCAAATGCTTCCGCTCAGCAGATGGTAGAAGATATGCTGAAACGATATGAAATTCCATATGATCACAGTGACTATAAGGCTTCGGAACTGAAAAAAGCGCAGGAAGCCGGTCTTCCGGAGCAGCTGACAAAAGAAGAGACATTGAAGATTATATCGGTAAGATATGCACTTTCCACAACCAGTTTCCGAAAATATATTCCGGTAACGATCGCAACCGATGCTTCTGAAAATACGGTAGCTGCGATCCAGGAAAACAAGAGTCTGCTGGAAGGTGTGGATGTGCAGGAAGATTCCGTGCGTGTCTATACCGACAGTATTTATTTTGCACCGCTTCTTGGATATACCGGAAAGATTTCTTCGGACGAACTTGCAGATCTTAGGACAGAGAATCCGGATGCAGGTTACAGTACTACTTCTATTGTAGGAAAATCCGGTCTGGAGAAGGTTATGGAGTCGACGCTTCAGGGAAAAGACGGATCGGAAAAAGTATATGTAGATTATTACGGAAAAGTGTTACAGATCGGTGAAGATTCCAAAGAAGATCCGGTACAGGGCAATAATGTATATCTTACTATCGATAAAGATCTGCAGATTGCCTGCTACAAGGTGCTTGAACAGAAGATTGCCGGTGTGCTGGTAGCCAATATCCAGAACATCAAGACTTTCAAAGCAGATGAAAATACCGATGCATCCACGATCCCGATCCCAATCTATGATGTGTATTATGCGCTGTTAAATAATTCCGTAATCGATATCGATCATTTTACGGCAGCAGATGCCTCTGAGACTGAGCAGAAGATTGCGGCAGCATTGGAACGGAAGCAGGAAGAAATCTTCCAGAAAGTGGACGAACAGCTGACCGGAAGTGATACAAAACCATATAAAGACCTCAGCGAGGAGATGAAGGGATATGTCAGCTATATTGTCAATGATCTGCTGATGGACAAAACAGGTATTCTTTCTGAAACATCCATCGATAAGAATGATGAGATGTACAAGGCATGGACGAAAGATGAGACAATTTCTCTTCAGGAGTATCTTACCTATGCGGCAAGCCAGAACTGGATCGATATTTCCAAGTTTTCAGATAAAAACACATATCTGGATTCCACAGAAGTATACCAGGAACTATCTGCATATATTTCAGATTATCTGTCTACGGATCAGGACTTCAGTAAGATGTTATACAAATATCTGCTTCTGGACGATGAAATTACAGGAAAGCAGCTGTGTACAG
>OGWX01001564.1_pt1 | contig 14988 bp, 8 predicted proteins | sample 1576151 | NCBI WGS metagenome assembly OGWX01 (sample SAMEA3541591, study PRJEB24748) | human gut metagenome | biome: human gut; feature: human-associated habitat; material: faeces | place: China | collected 2012
TTCCGCCGCGGATGTACCACCAGCCGTTTTCGTTTTTCTCTACACTGTTGCAGTTGAAATCTACTTTTCCATCAACGATTCTCCACCAGCCGTTGGCATTCTTGGCGATTCCTGTGTAACCAAAGTTTACTTTTCCGCCGCGGATGTACCACCAGCCGTTTTCGTTTTTCTCTACACTGTTGCAGTTGAAATCTACTTTTCCATCAACGATTCTCCACCAGCCGTTGGCATTCTTGGCGATTCCTGTGTAACCAAAGTTTACTTTTCCGCCGCGGATGTACCACCAGCCGTTTTCGTTTTTCTCTACACTGTTGCAGTTAAAGTCAACTTTTCCATTGACAATGCGCCACCAGCCGTTCTCATTTTTTGCAATTCCGGTATAGCCAAAATCTACTTTACCGTTCTTTACATACCACCAGCCGTTTTTGTTCTTTGCAACAGTTGTAACGCCAGTATCTACTTTGTCATTTTTGTAGTAATACCAGTTGCCATCTGCATCTTTTGTATCGGATAATCCGTCTGCATATGCTTTTAATGTCTTGAATGTCACACTTCCTGCCTCAGAACGATTGCCTTTTGCATCCAGTGCGTAAACTTCTACTTTATAAGAAGTATCCTGCTTCAGATCGCTAAGTTCATATGCCGTGTCTTTTACCAGTGCATCGTTGTCTTTCTTGCCGTTTACATATACATCATATCCTGTTACACCTACGTTGTCGGTAGATGCTTCCCAACTGATTGCTGCGCCGGCTCTGGTAATATCTGCTGCTGCAACATTCGCCGGTGCACTCGGAGCTTCTCTGTCTGTTTCTACTGTTGTAAATGTAACTGCCTCAGATGCATCTGATTCATTTCCTGCTGCATCTACCGCTGTAACGGTTACTGTATACTCTGTATTATCTGTCAGGCCTGTTAAAGTATAGGAAGTATCTGTGATCAGTTCATCATTTACTTTTTCATCGTTGACATATACGTTGTAACCTGTAACGGCTACGTTATCAAGTGCTTCTTCCCAACTGATGGCTGCTGTCGACTCTGTTACATCAGCAGCGGTTGCATATTTCGGTGTTTCCGGTACTGTGGTATCTGCTACTGCTTCATCTACATAAGAGATGATCGGTGTAATATGTGCAGACGGTTTTGTAGGACTATTGTTTGACTTTGCAACCACACGGATATAATCGCCTGCTTTTACCTCCAGCGCATCAATAGATTTCCACTCACCTTTCTGACCACTGACAGAAAGTGTTACGCTCTGTAACTCGGTGTCATTGTGCATCAGAGTCAGTGTTGTGCTTCCACCGGAGTTTCCGTTCTGACGCAGATACGGTTCATCATTTCTGATATTAAAAGAAATCACGCCGCTCTTTGGTACACGGTATGCCATTGCAGTATAAATGTCTGATTTTGGCGGTGCAGAAAGCAGACCATGATAAGAGTTTGTATTATTTTTTGCTGCCTCTGCATGACTTGGGGCATCCACGCCCGGTCCATAATAAGTATTTACCTGCCAGTTTGGCCAGTCCGGATCATAGGATGTCATATTATTCCATGTATCTGCACTGTTATTTTTGATCTGTCCAAACCACACATTACCCTGCTGTGCGTTAACATAATCACCAACCCAGTTATAATTATTCTTTACGGCAATAACGTAATCGCTTGTTGTACCATCTTCTGCCGTAATGCGAAGTGTCATTCCATCCGCAATTGTATCTGTGTTTGCCAGTACTTTATCATCAGAAATCACGCTTACGGTTGCGGTACTGCTTGTTTTTACATTCTGTTTTACTTCGCTGACAGTTGCCGGATTCTTCTCGGTAGACGGAATCTTGATTGTTGTTCCTGTCATCATGTATACAGTAGATTTTAATTCACAGTCAGAACTTGCTACAATCGTATATGTTTTGGATTTCTCGCCATAGGAAATTGTTACTGTGCATCCACCGTTTACTACATCATTTTCAGCTAAAACTTTGTCACCGGATTTTACCGTAACCTGTGCATTGCTGTCTATCTTAAGATTCTTCAGTAATTCTTTGACTGTTGTATGTTTTGCCAGACCACTGATCTGGTCATTTGCCACATTATATACATTAGAAGTAGCAGTTACTGTTACATAATCACTTTCTGCAGCTCCAATCTCCGGGATATCTGTCAGTGCATGTCCGAAGAAATCATGCTCCAGATCATATCCGTTGTTGTCTGTGATCACTTTACCTGCATTAATTGCCGGCGAATCTTCTGCCAGTTTATAACCGTCAAATACAGATGCATTCTCTTTGATATAAGCAATACCTGATGTATTTGAAGATGGACCGGATCCTGCATCTTCCAGAACTTTTGTACCTGCATTTACAACAACGGCATTCTTATCTCCGCTTGGTGTATTTGCAAAGTTATAGTACAGGTTATTGTCATACTGAAGTGTTCCGCCCGGATACCAGTTCTGATTTAACGGCGTTGAGCCACCATAATAGAAAATATTATTCTCGAGCACTGCATTTCCACCGGTACGGTCAAAAATACTCTTAATATTCTCATTCATATAGAATGTATTGTTATAAATGAGCATCCGGATTGCCTGGTAAATCTAACGGACCTGTCAACTCGTTCTCACTGATATTATAACGGAATGTTGTATTCACAGCCTCTGCTCCACAGAACATGATTGCTCCACGGGAGTTTCCGTGACTGTAATTGTACTGATAGAGTGTTCCGTCTGTCCAGTCTGCATCCCATGCCTGACCATCGCCATTACCATGATAAGCATACTGATTATTATAACATTCATTATACTGGAACACAGAATCTTTACATTTCCAAGGCCAGATTCCGGCTGCTACACGCTGCCAGCCACTTGGATAATCTGTCGGATTCATCTGACGGGAACAATCCTCAGCCACATTGTACTGAACCAGTGGCTGATCTACATACATGGTTGTGATTGCATCACCACCGGCAGCTTTAATGTAATTGTTCTGAATTGTCACATTACTGGAAGCATATTTTTCCAATGCTGCTTCATTCAAATGTGCACTGTTAAGCTGTGCCCATGCATAGGTATAAGCTGCTGCGATACCCCAGCGGTTTGTTGTTACAACACTACAGTTTTCAATTGTCAGATCATTGAATTTGGAAGCGCCGGTAGCATTCTCATCTGTTGGTTTCTCTACAATAAAATAAATACCACCATTTGCCATATGTTTGTTGATAACATTGCCGTCTACATCATGAACATACAGATCATCCAGAACAATATGATCTACCGTACCTTTATCCTTCGCTACACCAGCCACACCGGTACGATCCATAACATTTGCGTCGTTATATTTTAATCCATCGTCTACTTTACTGGTCTCTCTGTCATTTGTCAGCTCCAGACCTCTGATCTCTATGTATTCTACATCTTTCAGCAAAATGGTTGAAGAAACATTTCCCTTCCATTTATGTCCTGTATTATCCAGATGATTTCCATAATCCTGATACCATACACCGGTGCCATTGGCGTCAATTCGTGGTCTGTTGCCTTCACCATAAGTAGAAATCTCTATCGGTGCTTCTGCACTTCCGCTTCCCTGTACATGAAGGTACTGATCTGTAAATACAGATCCCTTCTCCAGAAGTACTTTATCTCCCGGTCCTAACGTAATCTCATTAATTTTATCCAGCGTTTTAAACGCTTTTTTCTCCGATGTTCCATCATTGGCATCATCACCATTCTGAGAACTTACATAATATGTAGTCCCCTGCTGTCCGTCAGCTTCTTCTGCATGTGCGATGTTTGCCGGCATCATGCTTACTACCGTAACACCGGTCAGCATCATTGCAAGTAATCTGCTCGCCCATTTTTTTCTCATGTTTCTTCTCCTCCTAATTGTATGACTGTAATCACCGGATATAATTTTTTTATACCAAATTCCCCATAGTCCAATTGATTACAGTTGTTTCAAAGTAAACTGAGATAAAGCATCCATATCTCCGTCCACTTCAGCAACCTTTGCTTTTTCTTCTGTCATTTCCTCATATTTTGCACGACGCAATTCATCAATGACTGCTGCACGCGCTTCTGACAGATCCACCTCTCTGGCTTCTTCTCCGACAAACCAGTCATCATTATCATAATGTTTCTGAATTTCCTCCTCAGTAAAATTCATATCTTCATTTGATTTATCATTCATATATGTTTCCTGAAGATAATTCAGTTCATAATCCTGATACATTTCTGTGGAATATTCTTTCAATCCATAGACAGTCTCACCTTTTTCGATTTTCTCACTTCGTGACTGATTTTCCTGCTCCATACGGTTCAGCATCCCCTCATAGGTCGCATCTTTAATATAGCCTTTGTCTTTTGCGATATCATATACTGCATGCATATATTTCAACTGTTCAACTGTCTGCTGCGCCAGATATTCATATCCGATTTTTCCATTTTTATAAGTCGTCGTCCAAAGTTCATCTTCTGAAACATCATGCTTCTCCGAACGAAGGGTTACCATCGTGTTGTACTGCACCAGATTCATGCATTGAATGTACTCTTCTTTACTGATCTGAGTCCCGTTAATTGTCAGTGAAAATGCCGTCTTCTGTGCATGTTTCCAACCTCCGACACAGGTTATAGCAATCACTGCTACTGTCAGAACCAGTACGATCAGCCATTGCTTTTTCTTTCCTTTTTTCATGTAAAATACCCCTGTTTTGTGCTACCACCTTCACAGCGTTTCTAATCTTATTGTATCCTTTTCACTCCTTAAAAACTTGGTGTTTTCAACTTTCTTACCGTCTCTTTTTACACAATTCGGAACACAAAAAAATGGAGCACTGCTCCGCAGATATATTATCTGCGTTACAGCGCCCCACTTCTTCACTTTCCGTTATTACAAACCGCTTCAGAAGTTATTATTTCTGAACTTTACCGTTAACAACGTTGTGTGTTCCGCCATTGTAAGAGAAGTCTACTTTACCATTACGGATGTACCACCAGCCATTTTCATTTTTAGCGATTCCGTTATAGTTGAAGTTTACTTTACCGTTTTCAACTCTCCACCAGCCGTTCTGGTTCTTTGCTACACCTGTGTAGGAGAAGTCTACTTTACCATTGCGGATATACCACCAGCCGTTTTCGTTTTTCTCAATGCTGTTGCAATTGAAATCAACTTTACCATTGACGATTCTCCACCAGCCGTTTTTGTTCTTTGCAACTCCAGTGTAACCAAAGTCTACTTTACCGCCGCGGATGTACCACCAGCCGTTCTCGTTTTTCTCAACACTATTGCAGTTGAAATCAACTTTACCATTGACGATTCTCCACCAGCCGTTTTCGTTCTTTGCAATTCCTGTGTAGCCGAAGTCTACCTTACCGTTTGTGATCTTCCACCAGCCGTTTTCATTCTTTGCTACTGTGTTTGCTTTGAAATCAACTCTGCCGTCTGTGATCTTCCACCAGCCGTTTTCATTCTTTGCTACTGTATTTGCTTTGAAGTCTACTTTACCGTCTTTTACATAGAACCAGCCGTTTATGTTCTTTGCTACAGTTGTTACGTCAGTTGCGATCTTACCATCCTTGTAGTAATACCAGTTGCCATCCTCGTTTTTCACATCTGCCAGACCATCTTTCATCTGTAATCCGCTCATAGCATCTGTCAGATTTGCAAGTGCCAGTTTTACATCATACTGAGTCGCATCGGCATTCGCCATAACATCTTCTGCTGCTTTCAGTTTTGCTGCAAATGTCTTCCAGGATTTTGCAGAATACTGTTTCTCTTTGGAGAGAAGTTTGTTTGCGGTTGCAATCTGTTTTTCCAGACTGGATTTATTGATTGTGTCTTCATCACCACCACCGGTATTTCCGTTTTCTACTTTACTCATAACACGGATTTCGGAAGCTACTGCCCACCAGTTGGTAGATTTTGCTTCTGTTGCAAGTAATCTTACGTTTGTTACATTCTCTACCGGCTCAAACTCTGTGGTCTTCCATCCTGAGGAGTTCTCCCATTCTCCTTCCTGAACTAACTGATACTCATCAGAACCAGCTGTTTTTACAGAAATTTCGAATTTTGTGATTGTTGTAAGGTATCCGCCCATATTCGGTCCCGGTAAATAACGAAGTCCGTCTACCGTATGTGCCTCCGGGAATTCGAAATCAATCCAGCCTTTTCTGTTTTTGATTGCGGAACCATATTCATCAAAGTTTGTCATCCAGTGTGTATTGGTATCACCATCAATTGCATATGCCGGGTTACCGAAGTTAGAACCATAGTGTGTACCATTGTCCTGGCTTCCTGCTGTTACTTTCACGCCTGCAACCGGAATGTCCAATTCTTCACCTGCATTTGCAGAAACCTCACGAGTTGACAGATACTCTAATACTGCATTCAAATGACGATAGCATGCTTCAATTTCTTCGGAAGAAGTGTTGTCTCTGTTTAATGCAACATTTGCATCGTCAATTGCTTCTGTCAGTGTCTTCCAATCAGCTGCATTATATTTTTCTTCATCAAGACCTGTTGCTTTTGTAACCAGTTTCTTTAAGGATTTTGCTGTAATTTTCTCATCTACACGCTCAATTACAAGGTTATCAAGAACAAGCTCTTTATATCCGCCGAAGTTCTGTGCACTTCCCTGGGATCCCTGCAGATCCGGTGCTTTATCTGTTGAGTAAATACCAAACCATGTCTGTCCGGAAAGGTCACCTGTGATTTCACAGATATAATGTCCGTCTTTGTTTTTGCCCATGTGTTTGTTCAGTGTATCAACTTCTGTTGCTTCTGAGAACTCGCCACTGCCTACTACAACGCCGTATGTTCCATCACTTCCTGCCTGGTAATCAAAGCTTACACGATATTTTACACCTGGCTCAAAACGGAAGTTCTGAGGAATTGTCTGATATGCAAGAGTCTGTCTCTGTGTCAGGCCATTAATCTTAACTGACCAGTTTCCATCCAGAACGTCATCCATCTTCTTAACATCCCAGCCTGCCTGAGTATATGGTCCATGAAGCTCAGACAGATGGATTCTGTTATCTTCTACGCCTTCAATTCCGCTGACAACGAATGGGTAGATTCCCTGTACGTTATTTTCGAAATCTTGCTCGAATTTCACGATATTGCCGTCTTTGTCTCTTGTGATATTCTGTGCATCATTTTCTACGATACGAACATCATCAAAGTAAGCATCTCCTTCGCCTGCTGCTTTTGCAAGTGTCAGAGTTACTTTTCCGCTTTCCGGAGCAGTAAAGTATACATACATATTCTGGAAATAGCTGCTTCCGTCAACGGTTGCACTGGAATTGCTGTGTGTATATGCTTTTACAAAGTTCTTTGCGATAGAACGCTCTGTATAATTTGTTCCCAGGACTTCATCTCCGCATTTTACGGTCATAGATGCTTTGCTGTCACTTCTGTTGTCCACACCTACGAGTACTGCATACTGCTGACCCGGTTTCAGATCTGTCAGTTCCTGTGTCATAGCTACATCACCGCTCAGTTTCAGCATCGGATTGCTGTACTGACTCTTAGCGATCTCAGCTGTTCCATCACCAACTTTTGCCCAGTTTGTAGCAAGAGAAGCTGCTCCACCGTTAAATCCGGCATCTACGATATGCATTCCCTGGCTCCAAGTTACATCGATATTACCTTTCTCACCTTTGTATACAACATAAGGTACCTCAGCTTCTGCTGTAAGTGTCAACTGGCCATTTACGATATCAACAGTCTGCTCATCTGTCTTACCTTCATCGGTCAGACGATATACTTTAACATTCTTTAATCCGGCCCAGCTGTCCGGAACATCCCATGTCGTTGTGCCGCCCTGTGTATTCCAGTGATACATCTTCTCATCAGCAGATGCTACTTTCTCACCAGTCTCAGCATCCCAGTTCCACGGAATCAGGTAGCTCTCTGTTCCGCGGTTACGTTCATTCTGGATATCAGAATCGGAACGGTCACCTGCAGAAGGTGCACCCTGTGCAACAACTTTTCCGTTTAATGTCATGGTTCTCTCTCTGTAAGCAGCATCAGATGGATCATTAGAACCTCTTTTCAGTACCAGTTTATTTCCATCATCATCTTTCAATGTGATTTCCATATCCGGTGTCCAGTTTGCAGCTCCGCCTGCATTTACCGGTTCTCCATCTACCCATTTGATTACTTTGTAATGCTGGATAAATTTGGTTGTTACATCATGTGTGAACAGGTTTGTGATATATGTATCATAATCGTTACGTCCCTGCCATCCCTCAAAATCTTTCATGTTATAGCCGCCAAGCAGTGGCATCATAGCTGCGCCGCCATATTTCGGATAATCAGCTACCCAGGAGTCTTTCTGATGGTTACGAAGGAATCTCATAACCTCACTGTTCTGACCTTTCTGGTTTGATCCACCATAAGTTAAGTCAGCTGCCCAGTGCTGGAATGTTGCATCATACTCGTTTGCTACACCCCACTCATTTGCCATACGCCATCCATTGCTGTTGATCTCTTTTGACAGTTTACGTGTCTGCCAGGAGTCATCATCATTACTTCCGGTATTATTTCCCCAGATATCTACATATACGAAATCAAGGTTTGTTCCTACCAGTTTCTCAAGGTCATCAAAACGTGTTTCACGCTCACCGGTTGCCAGATCATAAATACTGTCAAGACCTACGGCCTGATCCAGCCAGTTCCATCCATAACGGAGGTTACCTGCTGTGTCACGGCGAACATTGTCATCTTTGAACGCTTTTGCTTCCGGATACATCTCGCCGGCATTTACATGGATACCGAATCTTGCACCGTATTTAGCACCCTCTGTCATCAGAGTATTCATGTCATCAGCACCACCGATACGTTTACCGATATCAGCATAATCCGGATGTGCGGAATCGTGACCTTCATTTGCGTAACCTTTTAACAGTACGGACTGTCCCAGACCATCTGTATTCAAAGCTACTTTCTTTACATTATCAAGAGTTGTCAGGAACGGGTTCTGTGCCTGTCCACCAAAGTTCATGGCGATACGGTATGCTACCAGCTCCGGAACTTCTTCACTCTTATATGGGTTGTTCATGATAGAACGGTATGCTACTGCACCATCCTGCCAGTCAATCTGTGCATCCTCATTCATATCACCTGCTATAATTACTTTTGTACGAGGCATTTCTGTCTCTTTTACCATATAAGATCTGTTGTGAGAATCTGTTACTACACGATGATAATACCATGCACAACTGCTCAGTCCCAGAGATACATAATCCTGTTTTTTCTGTGTGGTTGCCTGTACACGGGTATTATGAGATCCTCCGGATACAGTTGTTGATGCTGTGTATCCATCATGCTCGGAATTACTCCATAATCCGGCACTCATCTCATCATTGGATACAAATCCATATGCATAATCTCTGTTGTGTGTTGTATTGTCTTTAATTTCCAGATAGTAGTCACCACTGGTCTTGGTATTAGAAGACATAGAAGCACCTTTGAAGTTAGCACCATTCTGTGAACTTCTTACAGAAACAAGGCTCTGGTTCGGAATCTCGATTGTCTGGATCGGATTTCCATCTACTGTATCCTCCAGATTATTCTTGATATCTGTAATGTTAAATGCCAGTGTATTACCTTCAGCAACCAGCTCAGATGTGATCACTGCATCAATTTTGTCACCTTTGACTGTCATTACATAAGTCGCTTTTGCACCGTCAAAAGTAGCTTTTACATCAGCATCATCCAGCTCTACAGCTGTTCCGTTGATCGTTACTGTATTGATCTTCTCGCTCTGTCCATAGAACACTTTACCAGCCAGATCGCCTTTTTTCATATCGTATCTGACAACACTTGGAAATGTCTTGGAAACAACAACATCCATGTCTTCTGTGGAAAGTGTCTCTGTTTCAAGCTGAGCTTCCTGTGTCAGAACGATATTTTCAACATTCACATTCTGCTCACCTACAGTAACATCCTGTGTTGTACTTACATATCCATCACGGATTACGCTAAGCTGATACTGACCCGGTTTTACGTTAATGCTGTAAACGCCGTCCTCGTTTGTTTTTGTGCTCTGTTTTCCAACTGCAACTGTTGCATTGGCAATCGGTTTACCTTCTGCATCTACAACTTTACCACTTACTGCAAAAGTCTTGATCTGATCCACTGTCTTCTGTCCGGTATAGTGAATATTCTTTACAAATACATCTGTCGCATTTCCGCCGTAGCTTCCGCATTTGAATGCGATTTTATTGCCCAGACTACCGATTTCACTGAAGTCTTCATTCTGGAATGCAACTGTATCACCAATCTTAACTGTTACTTTTTTAGCTGCAGTCCACTCGATGTGTACATTTACTTCCTCACCACTGGTTGGTGATGCAATTCTGTCACCAGTATACCACGGACTTCCACTTGCACCGTATTTCTGCCAGAACCATCCGCCTGCATCAAAGCCGATCATCATACCAACAGAATCGGTATTGTATCCAAGATATACACCAAAACGGTTGTTTGTAGCTTCCGTTGCGTCTGTTTTGATTGTAAAATCAAAATATCCATCTTTGGAAAAATCAAATGTGGTTGGATTAACAAACATTGCCGGTTTGGAGCCTGGATTATTTCCATTTCCAACACCTGATTTCAAATGCAGCCATTCGTCCTCTACTGCACAAACTGCATCATCCCCAACTTTATTCTCCAGTGTCCATTCATCATTGACACCATCTTCCAGCTCCGCCTGAACTGCAATCTGATCCTCATTCTGATCAGATGCTTCCATATCCTGATTAGCCTCTGCTGCTTTTGCTGTAACCGGATACAGACTTGTCGGAACCATTGTTCCGATCATTGATGCCGCCATTGCAAGGCAAAGCATCCGGACTACAATTTTTTTCCTCATACTTTTTCTCCTCCTGCATGATCCCCATAGTTGCCTTTGTTACCGGATGTAATAAACTTGTTTCACATCCTTTTATATTTATATAGAGAGCAAAATTCCCACACCTTCGGCATGGGAATTTTACTATATATAATCATTAAAAATGGAAAAGAAGATCCTTCCTCACTGGCAATGGACAGACAGATGTATCTGTTTTCTCCTCATCTGTTTCATGTTCCCCGATCCTTAACATAAGTAATGTCTTTTATCAATTCCGCAGGTACAACCGTCCTACCTTTGCCACAATATACAGTTCAAATATTCAACTTCTTTGTCGCTCTGTCTGTTTCACCAAATTTCATTAAGTACTCTTTTTTTCTCGCCTACACCATATTGTTGTCTGCTCTTTAAAGGTGAAAAATGTATGCCAATCCCCATTTTAACATACATGTTTTTTTCTATGTCACAACAATGGCTCCTCATTTTCACAGTTGCACACATAACACCTCTTAATGAATTTTTTCTTTGGATTACATATTTTTATATATCTGAACTACTTTACGTGTTTCATTATATACCCTTTCCGGATTGAATGCTTGCCGTTTTCACTTGCCCGGGCAGACCTTTTTATACAATTCGGAACAAGTAGAAAAAGATCCAATCTCCATTTCTGAAAATCGGATCCTTTTTCTGACTCCATGTATTACACCTCTGTTTTATCCACAAAAACAACTTTATTCCCTGCCAAGTTTGCGATACACGGTCACAATCATGGTAATAAAGCATGCCAGTCCACCGATGGCATTGGAAATCGGCTCCGCAATAAACACACCATGCACGCCCAGTCCAAACAAATGCGGCAGGATCAAAGTCAACGGAACCACGATAATAATCTTTCTGAAAATAGAGAAAAACATCGCATGTTTTGCCTTTCCAAGTGCCGTAAACGTCGACTGTCCGCAAAACTGAAACGCCATAAAGAAAAATCCGAAGAAATACAAATGCATTGCCGAAATTCCAAGCGTCAGCGTATCACCACTTCCGCCAAACATCCGGATAAACGCTCCCGGAATCGCGGAAACCAGCCCCCAGACTGCCAGTGTATACACAATCGTCACTCCCGCTATAGTTCGGATCGTCTTTTTCACACGCTCATATTCCTTCGCACCGTAGTTGTAGCCAAGCACCGGCTGACTGGCACTGGTAAATCCCTGCACCGGCAGAGAAATGATCTCACGCACGGAATTGATGATCGTCATAATACCGACATACACATCTCCGCCATGAGTCTGCAGCGTCGCGTTGCACACCATCTGTACCGTTGAGTTTGTGACCGACATAGTGAACCCTGCCAGACCAAGTCCCATGATGTTCTTCACACGCGCTCCCTGTAACTGCATAGAACGTCTCTGAATTCGGATCAACGCTTTTTTTCCAGTCAGGAAACGCACCGTCCACACGGCCGCTGCCGCCTGTGAGATTACCGTTGCGATTGCCGCCCCGCGCACACCCATATTCAACATAAAAATAAAAATCGGATCCAGCGCAATATTCAAAGCCGCACCGATCACGGTTGTACACATGCCAATTTTTGCAAAGCCCTGTGCATTGATAAAGTTATTCAGTCCCAGACCGAACATAACAAAAATCGTTCCAAGCAGATAAATCGTGATATACTGTTCCGCGTAAGGAAGCGTCACCTCACTGGCTCCCAGAAGCATCAGCAGCGGTTGCTTGAAAATCAGTCCTGCCACCGTCAGTACTACCGCAAAAAACAAAAACAGTACCACACAGTTTCCAAGAATATATTCTGCTTCCCGTTCATTCTTCTTTCCACGCTCAATGGAAAACAGCGGCGCACCGCCCATTCCCACCAGATTTGCAAATGCGATCACAATTGTAATCATCGGCAGACACACACCAACGCCCGTCAGCGCATCCATGGAATCGCCGCCAATCCGCCCGATAAACATACGGTCCACCACGTTATAAAGAACGTTCATCAGCTGCGCCAGCGTCATTGGAATTGCCAGACGCATCAAAATTTTAATAATACTTCCCTTTGAAAAATCTCCATTCTGTGTCATTTCTGACTGAGCACCTGCTTTCTATATCCCCTCCAAAATACATTTTTTGTGCTTTTTAGTGCCCACAATTGCAGCACTTATGGATGCTTCCTGCCTGAAGCTGCATCGGAAGCCATTGCTTTCCATCTTTTTCATATAATTCGCCATAAGAGGTGAATCCAACTGTCTCAAAAAGCGGTACCGCTTCCTGCAGTACATCTGCTTTAATCATCTGCGCTCCCGACATCATTGCTTTATCGATCAACAGTCGCACAATAAAATCGCCATATTTTTTTCTACGAAACTCCGGCAACACAGCCACTTCCTTCATCTGATAGGATTCCCCATCGAAAGAAATCCCGCCGGTTGCAACCGGCGTTTCCCCTTCATACGCCAGGGCATACATGCAAAACGCGTCCGGTTCTTCCTTTATCGGAAGCTGCAGTTCCTGACCTAACACCGCATTGCGGATATCTGTCACCTGCTGCATCTGCTCATTTTTTTCACTCCCACTTACTAATTTCCCGAATACCATAGCCACTTCCCCCTTCTCCTGTTGTCTCTGTTAAAATCCCGCATCCATTGGCAACCTGCCACTCATAAAAAGATTTTTTCGGCAGTCCATAACGCTCCATAACAGACATAATTGTACCACCATGGCACACAATTGCAATCTTCTCCAGGTCTTTTTCTCTCGCCTCAGCGATGCATTTTTCATATGCTTCGCAGCACCGAGCGCGAAAATCCGCGCCGCTCTCACCATGCGGAATCAGCATCTGACCATTACTGTCAATCCACGCCTGATACACCGGATCATTCTTCAATTCTTCATAATTTTTATATTCAAAATCTCCAAAATCCGTTTCCTGCAGTCCGTCCCATGGCACTTTTTTCTGTTCCGGGAACAAAAGATCCGCCGTGTCCCGACAGCGAATCATCGGACTGACATAAATCAGATCCGCTTCAAATCCAATCCCCTGCTGCTTTCGCATTTTTAATTTTTCTTTTGCATCTGCGGTCAGCCCTTCATCCGTTCTACCGACATAACGCCCCTCAACGTTACCCTGCGTCTGACCATGGCGAATCCATAAAATCTGCATGTTTCATGTTCCTCTTTATTTATACTAAATGGATATTCGCAATCCATTTGCACCACTTGCTCATCCCCCAGCAGCTGCTCTGTGATTATTCATCTGCAGGATCGAAACATGTAATTTTCCTTACTAGTTCAAGATAGACTCTGTCAGTTCTTTCGGCGTTGACACAATCTGTATTGCTCCATTTTCTTTTAAAAACTCTGTAGATTTGAACCCCCAGTTTACACTGACGCACGGAATTCCCGCATTTGCTGCTGTCTGGATATCTACTTCAGAATCACCAATGTAAATACAATTTTCCGGTTTGACATTTAATTCACGCATTGCCTGAAATACCGTATCCGGAGCCGGTTTTTTATGAATAGCAGGTGACTCACCGATAGCAACTTCTATTTCATCCGCAAAGAAATCTTTGCAAAGTCCTTTTACAGCAGCATCAAATTTGTTGGAAACAATAGCCAGTTTATAGCCATGTTCTTTCAACGTATGAAGCATATCAATAATCCCATCATATGGTTTCGTGTTATCCAGCATATGTTCTTTGTAATGCACCGGAAAATCTTTCATGCAGGCATCATAATTTGGATTACTACGTCCGTCCGGCAATGCTTTTTCCATCAGTACATAAATTCCATTGCCAACTTTTTCTCTGATTTCTTCGCATGTATAAACAGGACCGCCATATTTTTTCATACAATAATTCACACTGTTGGTCAGATCCTGTATTGTATTTAATAATGTTCCATCAAGGTCAAATATTGCTGTATTTCGTGTAGACATTTCAAGTTCCTCCTATGCCACTTTAACCAATATTAAAAGCGAATTGAATTAATCCGTTTGATTTCGTTGCCATTCTAGCAGAAAAAAAAAGTTTCGTCAAAAATAGCATTCAGAGTCATTTAAAAAATTTACTGCACGAAATGGATCTTCCCGATACTTCTTGTCGGTAGTCTCTTTCTTGAACATAGAAAATTTCATTA
>OGWX01001565.1_pt1 | contig 14970 bp, 10 predicted proteins | sample 1576151 | NCBI WGS metagenome assembly OGWX01 (sample SAMEA3541591, study PRJEB24748) | human gut metagenome | biome: human gut; feature: human-associated habitat; material: faeces | place: China | collected 2012
TTTAAATGACAGTCAGTCTACGGTTCTGAGTACAGCTACATCCGGTTATCATTATCATCTGGTGGAGGCGGCCAGCGAAGAACGTCTGAATCTGATCGGCGAACAGCTGAAAGCGGCCGGTTTTCTGGCACCGCTTCGACCATGGGAACAGAAGAAAGGGGAATAAAGAAGATGACAATTGCGGAAATTCAGCAGGAAATCATGCGCATGAAAAAGGAGCAGGATATCTGTATTCTGGCGCATGCTTATCAGGGGCAGGAGATACTGGAAGTGGCTGATTATATGGGAGATTCTTATGGTTTGAGCGTGCAGGCATCAAAGAGTGACTGCAAGGGTGTGATCATGTGCGGTGTGCGCTTTATGGCAGAGACCTGCAAGGTGCTCAGCCCGGACAAAAAGGTATGGCTGGCGAATCCTGCAGCCGGATGTCCGATGGCAGAACAGCTGGATCTGGAAGGACTTCGTGAATTAAAAGCAAAGTATCCGGATTATGCGGTTGTGGCTTATATTAATACAACCTCTGAATTAAAGACAGAATGTGATGTCTGTGTCACATCTTCTTCCGCGGTTCAGATCTGCAGCCGTCTGGACAATGACAAGATTCTTTTTATCCCAGATCCGAATCTGGGCCGTTATGTGGCAGAGCAGATGCCGGAGAAAACATTTGCCTTTTATAAGGGCGGATGTCCGAGACATATCGTGGTCAGTGCAAAAGATGTAGAAAAAGCCCGCGCAGCGCATCCGGATGCACTTTTCCTGGTACACCCGGAATGCCGTCAGGAAGTAGTAGAGCAGGCTGATTATGTAGGCTCCACCACAGGAATCATGGAATTTGCAAAGAAATCTGAACATAAAGAATTTATCATCGGAACAGAAAACAGCATTGTAGAACATCTTCAGTTTGAATGTCCTGATAAGAAATTCTACCCGGTTGCAGTACAGCTTACATGCATGAATATGAAGGTTACCACCTTAATGGACATCTACAACTGCCTGAAAGGACAGGGCGGGGAAGAAATCTTCCTTCCGGAAAATATCATGGAAGGCGCCGGAAGATGCATTCACAGAATGGTGGAGCTGGGCGGCTGAATAATAATCTGAAATTTTCTGCTGGCTATTATGTCATGGAATTGATACAATAAAAGTAACGTTACTGAGAACAGTAACAAAGTAACTGCTCTGCAGTCTGATATCTTGGTATCTGTGAATAGAACAACAGATTGCTGAACAGTTACAGACAAAACAGCCTCAGGAGTAGAAAATTGAAAAACATACAGGCAGACATTAAATCAGGAAATTTTAAACAGGTGTATCTTCTCTATGGAGAGGAAGCATATCTGAAACAACAGTATAAACAGAATCTGGTAAAGGCACTGAATCCGGATGGGGATACTATGAACTTCAATCACTATGAAGGCAAGGGGATTGATGTAAAACAGTTGATCGACCTCTGTGAAACCATGCCATTTTTCGCAGAGCGCAGAGTTGTTTTGCTGGAAGATACAGGTTTTTTCAAAAATAAGTGTGAGGAACTGGCAGATTATATGAAAGAGCTGCCGGACTATCTGTATCTGGTTTTTGCAGAAACGGAAGTAGACAAGAGAAACCGCATGTACAAAGCAGTAAAAGCCTGCGGAAGTATTGCGGAATTTATCAGACAGGATGAAAAAACTCTGATGCGCTGGGCAGCAGGGATCCTGGGGAAAGCCGGGAAAAAGATCACCCAGAGAGATATGGAACTTCTGCTGACCAAAACAGGAACTGATATGGGGAATCTCAGGATGGAGATGGAGAAGCTTATCAGTTATACAGAAGGCAGGGATGTGGTGACTGCAGAGGATATTGAAGAAATCTGCACCACCCAGACAACCAACAGAATTTTTGATATGGTGCGTGCAGTAACAGAGAAAAATCAGAAGCGTGCACTGGAACTTTATTATGATCTGCTGACATTGAAAGAGCCACCGATGAGGATCCTGTTTCTTCTTGCGAAGCAGTATCGCCAGCTGCTGTTGGCAAAACAGTTTGCGGCAGCAGGACTTGCGCAGACAGAAATAGCTTCGAAACTGGGAGTTCCCGGATTTGTTGTGAGAAACATTACAACATGTGCCAGAGCCTATACTATATCAGAACTGGAACAGGCAGTAAAAGATTTTGTGGATGCAGAAGAATCAGTAAAAACAGGACGACTGGAAGATAAGCTGAGCGTAGAATTACTGATCATTAAGTACAGCAGTAAAGTAAAATAAGAAAAACGGTAACTGCCGGATATTCTGGCAGTTACAAAAGATAATAACAAAAAAGACAGCCACATGACGGTGATGGCTGTCCTTTTTAATCATAAGCTTATAATTAAAAATTCAATCTATAATTAGTCAATGCTGTTAACAGCTTTAGCTAAACGGGCAACTTTTCTTGCACAGTTGTTTTTGTGATAAACACCTTTGGATGTAGCTTTGCTGATTGTGGAAACAGCATCCTTTAATGCTACTTCTGCAGCTGCCTTATCTTTATTTGCTACTGCTGCTTCAACTTTCTTCATAGAAGTTTTAACTGCAGATTTGATTGCTTTGTTTCTTGCTGCTTTAGTTCTGTTTACTAAAATTCTTTTCTTAGCAGATTTAATGTTAGCCAATTCGTACACCTCCAATTTAATTCGATAAAATATTATTATACTCCTGTCATAGAAACAGACACGGGCGCTCCTATGAACATGCTTATATATATTATCTCAAATAATCTTCCTTGTCAATACATATTTCCATAAAAAAAGCTAAAAATAGATATAAAAGATTGTTATAAGAACGGAGCAAACAGTAACAAATATTGAATGAAGTACGGAGGGAAAAGAGATGTTGGATAATTACGGAATAAGAACAGACCTGGCGCTGGAGGCAACCGAACGGTTTACAGAGGAAAACGTAGAAGTCCGGGGAGTGGAGATCCACGAAGATTATAACGAAGAGAAAGATATCCGTACCACTGTGGTAAAGATCACCACAGAAAACGGTGCCCGGACAATGGGACGGCCCCAGGGAAGCTATATTACGATAGAAGCTCCGGGGCTTTCTGTACATGATGAGGATTATCACAGAGAAATTTCCCTGGAAATCGCCCGTCATTTACAGAATGTGATCAATCTGGAGCGTGAGCTGTCCATTCTGGTAGTAGGTCTGGGAAATTCAGCGATCACAGCCGATTCCCTGGGGCCTCATGTGGTAGAAAATCTTCATATAACGAGACATATGATAAGAGAGTATGGCCTGCAGAGTCTTGGAAAAGAAAAAATGCACCGTATCAGCGGAATTATCCCGGGAGTAATGGCGCAGACAGGGATGGAGACATCTGAAATCATACAGGGAATCGTGGCAGAGACAAAGCCGGACATAGTGATTGCCATTGATGCGCTGGCAGCAAGAAGCACCAGACGCCTGAACCGTACAATTCAGATCACAGATACAGGAATCAACCCGGGTTCCGGTGTAGGCAATCACAGAGTGGGGCTTACAGAAGAAAATCTGCAGGTAAAAGTGATCGGGATCGGAGTACCCACCGTAGTAGATGCGGCAACTATCGTCCATGATTCCATGGCACACCTTCTGGAAGCTCTGGAAGAGGCAGAACAGAAAGAATTTCTGGAAGAAATGATATCTCCTCATCTTCACACCATGTTTGTAACTCCCAAAGATGTGGATGAGACAGTAAAATACCTGAGCTTCACAATCTCAGAAGGATTGAACATGGCGTTTGAGGAAATAGGCGGCTGACAGGAAAATTGTTCCGTCAGTGTGAACAGGGTATAAATGGGAAAACATGGACATAGGATAAGTCAAGAGGTGATCCATGTGACAAACGTTCAGAAAGCGTTCTGCATTCTGCTTAGCATGTGCTTTTTTGCCACTCTGGCAGTATTGCCGGGGACATTTTTTACAGGAGAAAATGTGTACAGGCATCTGCCCCTGTACCGCTTTCTGGAAAAAAGAGCTCATATGAGTTCCTATGAAGATATTGAAACTTATAAAAAAATAGCAGGAGAAAACGGAAAATATCTGGGAGAGCGTGCACGGTCCGAACAATTGCTGGCAGAAAAAGGTGAATCTGAAGAATTACAGATACCAGAATCTACACCGGTACCGAAAGAAACAGCAATTCCTTCGAAAACAGTAAAATCAGCGAAAATATCAGAGTCAGCGAAAATATCAGAATCAGAACAAACTTCAAAAAAATCAGACAAGACACCTAAACCGAAAAAGATAACTGCGTCACCGGAAAATCATGAAACGGACAAATCACAGAAGCCGCAAGAGTCAGCAGCGCAGAATGACCAAAATATTCAGAACAGCACAGAAACCATTGCTGCTGCAGTTCCTCATCCAATAATCGACCTGTCCCCCGAAAAACTGGCAGATTATAATTATCTTCTGGGACAATTCTATATCGTAGATTCCAACACAGAAGCAGATGCCGTACAGATCAATGCCGGGGATTTTCTGAAACAGGACTTAAAAATCACCAAAGAAACCGATACCCCTCAGATTCTGATCTATCACAGCCATTCGCAGGAAACCTTCGCAGATTCCAGAGAAGGGGAAGAATCCGACACGATTGTAGGAGTAGGAGATTATCTGACACAGCTTCTCACAGAAAACTACGGTTACCAGGTAGTCCATCTCAAAGAGCAGTTTGACATGGCAGGCGGTGAACTGGACCGCAGCGCTGCTTATGATTATGCCCGCGATTATCTGGAACCTTATCTTCAGGAAAACCCGGATATCCAGGTGATCATAGACCTGCACCGGGACGGCGTCCCTGAAGACCGGCATCTTGTAACAGAGATCAATGGAAAACCCACAGCTCAGATCCTTTTTTACAATGGACTGAGTTATACGACATCCAAAGGTTCCCTGGACTATCTGCCAAATCCCTACATACAGCAAAACCTGGCATTTTCCTTCCAGCTGGAATATCAGGCAGCCCAATACTATCCTCAATTTTACCGGGGAATTTACCTTGCAGGTTACCGCTACAATCTCCACCTCCGTCCCCGCTCCCTTCTTCTGGAAGCCGGAGCCCAGACCAACACTGTCCAGGAAGTAAAAAATGCCATGGAACCATTTGCCGACATTTTAGACAAGGTACTGCAAGGATAAATTCTATAGCAATTCCATAAAATAATGCAATCAAGACAGTTCAGCAGAGTGCGAAGGACAAGGAAGATACCTGCAGGCGTGCTGACGCACGGAAAAGATAATAATTACCAGAATGTTTCTGTGCGTCCCTGTAGATAAACAGATGACAAACCCTTGCTCCATATGCTATAATACAGAATTAGCAAACCCATCAATTACAGTATATAAGAAAGAACTCAGGAGGGAATTCCTTAATGATAGACCAGAGCAAAATCAGAAATTTCTGTATTATTGCACACATAGACCACGGCAAATCCACTCTTGCCGACCGAATCATCGAAATGACCGGCACTCTGACAGAACGTGAAATGCAGTCACAGGTACTGGACAACATGGAACTTGAAAGAGAACGTGGAATCACCATTAAATCTCAGGCAGTACGAATCGTATACAAAGCCAAAGACGGCGAAGAATACATCTTCAACCTGATCGACACCCCCGGCCATGTAGACTTCAATTACGAAGTATCCCGAAGCCTTGCAGCCTGCGACGGTGCAATTCTGGTAGTAGATGCAGCTCAGGGAATCGAAGCCCAGACACTGGCAAATGTATATCTTGCCCTTGACCATGACCTGGATGTCCTTCCGGTCATCAACAAAATCGATCTGCCAAGCGCAGAACCGGATCGTGTGGTAAATGAAATCGAAGATGTCATCGGCCTTGAAGCCCATGACGCACCAAGGATTTCTGCCAAAACAGGACTTAATGTAGAAGAAGTCCTGGAACAGATCGTAACAAAGATCCCGGCACCTCATGGCGATGTAGATGCACCATTAAAAGCCCTGATCTTTGACTCCATTTATGATGCATACAAAGGCGTTATCGTATTCTGCCGTGTCATGGATGGCCGTGTGAAAAGAGGCACCCAGATCCATATGATGGCAACAGGCTTCACCACAGAAGTTGTGGAAGTCGGATACTTTGGTGCAGGACAGTTCATTCCATGCGAGGAACTGACAGCAGGCATGGTAGGATACATCACTGCGAGTATTAAAAACCTTGGTGACACCCGTGTAGGTGATACAGTTACAGATAAGGAAAGACCATGTGCAGAAGCACTTCCGGGCTATAAGAAAGTAAATCCTATGGTATACTGCGGATTATACCCGGCAGATGGTGCCAAATACGGTGATCTGAGAGATGCTCTTGAGAAACTTCAGCTCAATGACGCCTCTCTGTTCTATGAACCGGAGACATCTGTAGCCCTTGGCTTTGGTTTCCGATGTGGTTTTCTGGGATTGCTCCATCTTGAGATTATTCAGGAGCGTTTGGAAAGAGAATACAACCTTGATCTTGTGACCACAGCTCCCGGTGTTATTTATAAAGTATACAAAACTAACGGCGAAGTTATCAATCTGACAAACCCAAGCAATCTGCCGGATCCATCAGAGATTGAATACATGGAAGAACCAATGGTAAATGCCGAGATCATGGTAACAACTGAATTTATCGGTGCCATTATGGATCTTTGCCAGGAACGAAGAGGGCAGTATCTGGGAATGGATTATATGGAAGAAACACGTGCGCTTCTGAAATATAAGCTGCCGTTAAATGAGATTATCTATGATTTCTTTGATGCCCTCAAATCCCGCTCCAGAGGCTATGCTTCTCTGGATTACGAACTCTGCGGATATGAGCGCAGCGAGCTTGTGAAACTGGATATTCTGGTAAACAAAGAAGAAGTGGATGCTCTTTCCTTTATCGTACATGCAGATACAGCATATGAGAGAGGCCGTAAGATGTGCGAGAAATTAAAAGACGAGATTCCCCGCCAGCTTTTTGAGATTCCGATCCAGGCAGCTGTCGGAAGCAAGATTATTGCCAGAGAGACAGTCAGAGCCATGCGTAAGGATGTACTTGCCAAATGTTACGGCGGTGATATTTCCCGTAAGAAGAAACTTCTGGAGAAACAGAAGGAAGGTAAGAAACGTATGCGTCAGGTAGGCAATGTGGAGATTCCGCAGAAAGCATTTATGAGTGTATTGAAACTGGATGATAAATAAAGTATGAATGGTAACTATTCGGCAACCTGCTGTCCACATAACTGTGAAGGTACTGAACAGTTATCTGCGAATAGTGCTCATCTCAACAGAAGGTTAAAATATTGAAGAAAATGATTAAGCGAAAAACAGTTATACTATGTATGTTATTGCTTGGAATTTCTGTCTCCGGATGTGGGAAAACCAGGGAGGTAGATGAAGCGTCCTCCAAAGTGATCCAGATCAGTGTTGCGCCGGAAGAGACAAGTCCCACTCCGGCACCGGATCAGGTAGCTTCCGTAGCAGTTACCACCAATGGTAATCTGACAATGGTAAATACGTATCTGGCAGAGCAGGATGCAGCAGGTATCTCATCTGCGGAAAGTTCAGACAGCCAAAGTGATGCTGACAGTACAGATAACAGTGGCGACTCAGCAGATAACAATGAGCAAGACAGCAGTACATCAGATACTGAGGAATAGAAAACAGGTCATAACAGGAGCAGATTACAATGGAGAGAAGGAATATCACAGATTCTCCCATGGAAATCTATGTCCACATTCCATTTTGCATAAAAAAATGTGATTACTGTGATTTCCTTTCCGGTCCGTCAGGTCCAAAGGAGCAGGCTGATTATGTAGATGCTCTGCTTGAAGAAATCAATGCAGCAGAAGAAGGAAAAGGAAGGAGTGTATCCTCTGTATTTATTGGAGGGGGCACTCCTTCTGTTTTGGATGAGAGATTCATAGGAGAAATTTTAAATCATATAAGACGAAAATTTCAGATTGCGGATCATGCTGAGATTACCATAGAAGTAAACCCGGGGACTGCAGACAGAAACAAACTACAGGCATACAGAACATATGGAATCAATCGCCTGAGCATAGGTTTACAGTCGCCGGATGACAGAGAACTGAAGATCCTTGGAAGAATCCACAATTATGAGCAGTTTCTGGAGACTTACAGAAGTGCAAGAGAGGCAGGGTTCGACAATATCAATATTGATCTGATGAGTGCGATTCCGGATCAGACTTATGAAGGATGGATCCACAATCTTCGCACTGTTGCAGGACTGGATCCGGAACATATTTCCGCATACAGCCTGATCATTGAGGAGGGCACACCTTTTGCATCGCGGACGCTGAATTTGCCGGATGAAGATGCGGAGTACAATATGTATGAGGCAACAGCACAGATTCTGAGAGAATATGGCTTTGAGCAGTATGAGATTTCCAATTACGCAAAGAAAGGCAGAGAATGCAGGCATAACGTGGGCTATTGGATCCGACAGGATTATCTGGGGTTTGGCCTGGGAGCTTCCTCTCTTTATGGAAAGGAACGTTTTGCCAATACACAGGATATGAAAAAATATCTGGAAAACAGCAGAACTCCGGAAAAAATAAGAGAAAAAGAGCCGCCCCTCACCAGAGAGGATGAGATGGCGGAGTTCATGTTTCTGGGACTTCGTATGACCAGAGGAATCTCAAAAGCTGAGTTTGAGCGGCAGTTTGGAAGTGAAATAGATGCAATATACGGGGATGTTCTGAGAAAATATAAGTCAATGGGACTGCTTTTGGAAGAAAACGGAAGGATTTTTCTGAGCAGAGAAGGAATTCATGTAAGCAATTCCGTTATGGCGGATTTTTTGCCGTAAACGCCTTGACGAACAAATGTTCCTGTATTATACTGATGCCATGAGGATTGCGGGGCAGCGAAACTGCGCACAATCCATGAATATCATAACATACGAAAAAGGTGTAACTGTCAAGGTAAGAAACAGTTATTATTTATAAATGAGAAACAGGAGGCCCACAATGGCAGCAGATACAACGAAGAAGCACTTTATCAGGATCAGAGGTGCCAATGTTAATAACCTTAAGAATTTAAGTGTGGATATTCCCAGAGACAAGTTTGTGGTATTTACAGGACTGAGTGGCTCCGGTAAATCTTCACTGGCTTTTGATACCATCTATGCAGAGGGTCAGCGTCGTTATATGGAATCTCTCTCTTCCTATGCAAGACAGTTTCTGGGTCAGATGGAGAAGCCGGATGTGGAGAGCATCGAAGGTCTGCCGCCGGCCATTTCCATTGATCAGAAATCTACCAACCGCAATCCCCGTTCCACAGTAGGAACAGTGACAGAAATCTATGATTATTTCCGACTTCTGTATGCCAGAGTGGGAATCCCTCATTGTCCGAAGTGCGGAAGAGAGATTAAGAAGCAGACAGTTGACCAGATGGTAGACAGTATCATGTCTTTTCCGGAGAGAACGAAGATCCAGCTTCTGGCGCCTGTTGTGCGGGGGCGCAAGGGAACTCATGCAAAGCTTCTGGAGCAGGCAAAGAGAAGCGGATATGTACGTGTGCAGATTGACGGAAACCTGTATGAGCTTTCCGAGGAGATCAGTCTGGACAAGAATATCAAGCATAATATAGAGATTGTGGTAGACCGTCTGATCGTGAAGCCCGGGATTGAGAAAAGACTCTCAGATTCCATTGAGACAGTGCTGGATCTGGCAGAGGGTCTTCTGATGGTAGATACTATGGATGGAAATATTCACAATTTCAGCCAGAGTTTCTCCTGTCCTGACTGTGGTATCAGTGTAGATGAGATCGAACCGAGAAGCTTTTCTTTCAATAATCCTTTTGGCGCCTGTCCGGACTGTCTGGGACTTGGGTATAAAATGGAATTTGATATTGATCTGATGATCCCGGATAGATCTCTGAGTATCCTGGATGGTGCCATTGTGGTCACAGGATGGCAGTCCTGCACAAATGAGGGAAGCTTTTCCAGGGCAATCCTGGATGCTCTTGCCAGAGAATATGATTTCAGCCTGGCAACACCTTTTGAGGAGTATCCGGAGAAGATACAGGACATTCTGATCAACGGAACTAATGGACATTCTGTAAAGGTTTACTATAAAGGGCAGCGCGGAGAGGGCGTTTACGATGTGGCGTTTCCGGGGCTGATCCGAAATGTGGAGCAGCGTTACAGAGAGACAGGCTCTGATGCCATGAAGCAGGAGTATGAATCTTTCATGCGCATTACTCCATGTAAAACCTGTAAAGGTCAGAGACTGAAGAAGGAATCACTGGCTGTGACTGTGGCGGATAAGAATATTTATGAGGTCACCAATCTTTCCATAGAGAAGCTGAAAGCCTTTCTGGCGGATATGCAGCTCTCCGAGCAGCAGCAGCTTATCGGCAGACAGATTCTGAAGGAAATCAGGGCAAGGGTAAGTTTCCTGTCAGATGTAGGACTGGATTATCTTTCATTGGGACGTGCGACAGGAACTCTTTCCGGCGGCGAGGCGCAGAGAATCCGTCTGGCTACCCAGATTGGTTCCGGGCTGGTAGGAGTTGCCTATATTCTGGATGAACCGAGTATCGGACTTCACCAGAGGGATAATGACAGACTTCTTGGTTCTCTGATGAAACTGCGTGATCTGGGAAACAGCCTGATCGTTGTGGAGCATGATGAAGATACCATGCGTGCCGCAGACTGTATTGTAGATATAGGTCCCGGTGCAGGGGAGCATGGCGGACAACTGGTTGCCATGGGAACTGCAGAGGATTTGATGAAGAACGAGGATTCCATCACAGGAGCTTATCTGAGCGGAAAATTAAAAATCCCGGTACCTTTGGAGAGACGGAAGCCAACCGGTTTTCTTACTGTCGAGGGGGCGGCAGAGAATAATCTCAAACATATAGACGTGGATATTCCTCTTGGAATTATGACCTGTATTACAGGTGTTTCCGGGTCTGGAAAGAGTTCTCTGATCAATGAAATCCTTTACAAACATCTTGCAAGGGATCTGAACAGGGCCCGCGTGATCCCGGGAAAGCATGATGAAATTATTGGAATAGACCAGTTGGACAAGGTAATTGCCATTGACCAGTCTCCAATTGGCCGTACACCAAGATCTAATCCTGCTACTTATACAGGCGTATTTGACCAGATCAGAGATCTTTTTGCTGCTACAGCAGATGCCAAGGCAAAGGGGTATAAGAAAGGGCGCTTCAGCTTTAATGTAAAAGGCGGACGCTGTGAAGCCTGCAGTGGTGATGGTATTATTAAAATTGAAATGCACTTCCTGCCAGATGTTTATGTCCCTTGTGAAGTTTGCAAGGGGAAGCGCTATAATCGGGAAACTCTGGAAGTGAAGTATAAGGATAAGAGCATCTACGATGTACTGAATATGACAGTTGAGGAGGCAATGACGTTCTTTGAGAACGTTCCATCCATCAGAAGGAAGATAGAGACCTTATATGATGTCGGTCTTTCTTATATTCGTCTCGGACAGCCTTCCACCACTCTTTCCGGCGGAGAAGCACAGCGTATTAAGCTGGCTGCAGAGCTGAGTAAGCGCAGTACAGGTAAGACTATTTATATTCTGGATGAGCCTACCACCGGATTGCATTTTGCAGATGTTCAGAAACTGGTGGAGATTTTGCGTCGACTTTCGGATGGTGGAAATACGGTTGTTGTAATTGAACACAATCTGGACGTGATCAAGACCGCTGATTATATAATTGATATCGGACCGGAAGGCGGAGATGGCGGGGGAACAGTTGTTGCCAAGGGAACACCTGAAGAAGTGGCGAAGAATCCAGCTTCTTATACAGGACGTTATGTTGCGAAATATTTGAAGTGATTCTGATAATAAACCTCTTTCCAATTGAAGCATTTTTGTTTATAATGGTACGAAGACTATTAATTATGAAAAATCTATGAGACAATTATAAAGTCACATCTGCAGAATGTGGTGTTTATGATTACAGTTCGGAATATGAATGGTAATCATTTATTGCACAATTCTTGCAGAGAAAGTGTGACAAAGTGTTTTGAGAGAAAGGGGAATTTAATGCCTGCCAGTGATATTGGAATTGACCTGGGAACCAGAAACAGTCAGGTATATTCCACTGGACGGGGGCTGGTAGTCAGTGAGCCGTCTGTAGTGGTTTATGATAAGAACTCAGAGAAAATAAAAGCAATCGGTGAGGAAGCCAGACAGATGACCGGACATGTTTCATCAAATATGGAAGTAATCCGGCCAATCCGCCAGGGAGTGATCGTAGATTATACGGTTATGGAGAAGATGCTGAAGTATTTCATTTCCAAGGCAATGGGTCGCCATGCCTTTCGAAAGCCTAGAATCAGTATCTGTATCCCCAGCGGAACCACAGAGATTGAAAGAAAGGCAGTAGAGGAAGCTACTTATCAGGCCGGAGCAAGGGAAGTGTTTCTTGTGGAAGAGCCGATTGCAGCTGCAATTGGTGCCGGAGTAGATGTGACGAAGCCTTTTGGTAATCTGATCGTGGATATAGGAGGCGGAACCACTGATGTTGCCGTGATTTCCATGGCTGGCTCTGTTGTGTCTGCTTCCGTAAAGGTTGCCGGAGATAATTTCGACCAGGCAATCATGAGCTATGTGAGAAAAAATCACAGCCTTTTTATTGGGGAAGAGGCCGCTGAGAACATAAAAATAAAAATCGGAACTGCCTGCCAGGAAGCATCTCCGCGGATGCTGGAGGTAAAAGGCAGAAATGTGATCACCGGACTTCCCAAGGTTGTAACTCTGACTTCAGAAGAAATCCGTATTGCATTGAGGGATGCTACCAATCAGATTGTGGAGACTGTGCACGGAGTGCTTGAGAAAACTCCGCCGGAACTGGCTGCAGATATTGTAGACAGAGGAATTGTTCTCACAGGTGGCGGAGCATTGCTCCATGGAATGGACACCCTCATTGAGCAGAAGACCGGCGTAAGCACTCTTACTGTGCAGGATGCTATGTCTGCGGTTGTGGTGGGAACCGGTAAATATGCGGAAGTAATTACCAGGATGGAAGAATAATCTGATTGCTTTGAAAAGCGTAAACAGTAACATATAATTTGGCTATTCTGTTTTGCAAAAGATAAAATATTATGTAAACTATAATGAAAAGGGTACTGCGTTCTAGAGCGTGTTTGAAAAAGGCTTTCTGCAAAGTGGGGCGTGCAGATTGCGGGAATACTTTTTCAAACACATTCTAGCAGTGCCCTTTGGTTAGTGCTGGCGGCAGGAGAAGAACAAATGAGTGAGAAAGTTACAGGCTATATAGATCATGTCATATTCCGTAATGATGAAAATGGATATACAGTTATGGTTCTTAAGACCGCGGATTCAGAGGAAGAGCTGACTTGTGTAGGAACATTTCCTGACGTTACACAGGGTGTGACCATTGAAGCTGAGGGACAGTTTTCCCAGCACCATATATACGGCAGACAATTTAATATCCAGTCTTATGCGGAAAAGGCACCAGAGGACACCCAGGCTATGGAACGTTATCTGGGTTCCGGAGCGATTAAAGGGGTAGGTGCAGCACTTGCTGCCAGAATTGTGCGGTGTTTTGGCGAGGATACCCTTAGAATAGTGGAAGAAGAACCGGAAAGGCTGGCGGAAGTCAAGGGAATCAGTGAGAAGAAAGCCAGAGAGATTGCAGTACAGGTGACTGAGAAGGCAGATATGCGAAAAGCCATGATGTTTCTGCAGAAATATGGCATTTCCCTGAATCTTGGAGCAAAGATATATCAGAAATATGGTCAGTCCGTATACAGTGTGCTTCAGGAGAATCCCTATCGTCTGGCAGATGATATCTCGGGAGTTGGCTTTAAAATTGCAGACACCATTGCGTCACGTATTGGTATACATGCAGATTCAGATTACAGGATCCGCAGCGGTATGATGTATACTCTTCTCCAGGCTTCAGGGGAAGGACATGTATATCTTCCGAAGGACGAACTGTTTGACAGAGCTTCCCAGCTGCTTCAGGTAGATGTTTCTTATATGGAGAAACATCTGATGGATATGGCAATTGACCGGAAAGTTGTTTTAAAAGAGAATGACAGAGAGGTACTGGTTTATCCAAGCCAGTATTACCGCTTGGAACTGAATACAGCAAGAATGCTCACTGAATTAAATATCCGTTATCCACAGAATGAGCAGATGATGGAGCGAAGAATTGCCCAGATTGAGAAAGAAACAGGTACTGTTTTGGAGGAAATGCAGAAGAAGGCTGTTGTAGAGGCTGCTGGAAATGGCCTTTTTGTACTTACAGGAGGACCAGGTACCGGTAAAACTACCACGATCAATGCAATTATTCGTTTTTTCGAGGGCGAAGGCGCAACTCTTCGTCTGGCAGCACCTACAGGACGAGCAGCCAAGCGAATGACAGAAGCTACAGGTTATGAAGCACAGACAATACATCGGCTTCTGGAATTGAACGGTGTGCCGGATGAGGATGGCAGAGAGTCTCAGGGTGTTCATTTTGAACGGAATGCAGAGAATCCGCTGGATACAGATGTAATCATTATTGATGAGATGTCTATGGTGGATATTTTTCTTATGCATTCACTGCTTCTTGCGGTGACTGCGGGAACCAGGATCATTCTGGTAGGAGATGAGAACCAGCTGCCAAGTGTAGGTCCTGGAAATGTGCTGCGGGATATTATTCAAAGCGGCGTTTTTCCAGTAGTAGAACTGAAGAAAATTTTCAGGCAGGCCTCTCACAGTGATATTGTAGTAAATGCACACAAGATCCATAACGGAGAGCAGGTTTCCCTTGATAACAAAAGCCGCGATTTCTTTTTCCTGAAGAGATATGATGCCGATATTATTATCCGCGTGGTCATCGCACTGATTCAGGAGAAACTGCCGAAGTATGTGGATGCAAGACCTTTTGAAATACAGGTTCTGACTCCAATGCGAAAGGGGCTTCTGGGCGTAGAGAGGATGAACCAGATCTTACAGAGATACCTGAAT
>OGWX01001608.1_pt1 | contig 14770 bp, 15 predicted proteins | sample 1576151 | NCBI WGS metagenome assembly OGWX01 (sample SAMEA3541591, study PRJEB24748) | human gut metagenome | biome: human gut; feature: human-associated habitat; material: faeces | place: China | collected 2012
TGTTACTACTCACCACTTGCAGAAGTGGGAGTCTCAACTCAGACTGAGATAAATCCATGCTAAAATCTGGGGTTGTCATCAACCTCTTTTTCCGTTATCCTTAATAAGTAATTACACAATGATTCTAAGGAAAACATACTAATTTATACAGACCGGATTTATATACCAGAATTCACACTTGTTCGACTTGAATTTATTGTTTTTGGGAGGTTTTATCAGTGATTCAAATCGCAATCTGCGACGATTCAGAAGTAACACTGCAACATCTGAATCAGGCAGTAACTACTATATTACAATCCAATCAGGAAGTTGCAGATATCACATTGTACAGCAAGAGTGAAAACCTGAGTTATGACATCAAAGAAGGTCACTTTTTTGACCTGATTTTGACAGACATTGAAATGCCGCATATGAACGGTATGGAATTAGCCGCAACGATTCGGACACATCTGCCCGGTGCGCTGATCATCTTCATTACCGCTTATACAAAATACGCACTGGATGCCTTTGAGCTGTCTGCATTCCGCTATATTGACAAAGAAATACTCCCGGAGAAACTGCCGACTGCCCTCAAAGATGCTTTTCGGATTCTTCATATGCAGACTGATCAGTACTATCTGCTCTCCAATACACGCATGTATCGAAAATTATTACTGAAAGACATCTTGTACATATCCCGCGAAGGAAAAAACAGTGTTTTTCATTTAACAAACCAGACCGAAGTAAAGGAACGCAAAAGTTTAAATCCGGTGATGGAAGGAATGAACAGTTCTGATTTTGTTTTTGCTGACAGAGGCATCATCGTAAATCTGATCCATATCGTCTCCATTCAGGACACGACGATTGAATTAGATAACGGTGAATTTCTTCCTGCCAGTCTTGCACGTATCAGGGAACTCAAATTACTGCTGCAAAAATTATGGAGGAATTCATTATGACAACATTCTTCATGATATCCGATTACGGCTTTGCCATATTAAAAGTGTTTATATTTTTTATATTACTGCATGCGGTTTATCCTACGTTCAAGTACCGGTATGCAGTCATTATTTCCTACATTGCGGCACCATTTTATATACAGATCAATGACTATCTGCTATATACGATGCTTTCCGTTTTGCTGTATATTCTGATTCTTTTTATCAGCGGATGCATTTTGGTTCGTAAGAAGTTTTTTGTTATAATCTTCCTATCCACTTTTTATGTGCTGATGGCGGGATGTATTGAACTTTTTTATATCACAATGATGCTAAACTTCTCGCGTCACGGCGCAAGGTTCCTTTCGGTTCTCCATTCCTATCCTGACCGGACAACGATTGCTTTTTCTCTGATCACAAAAGGATGTGAACTTGCCCTTGTCCTGATCACAGCTGCAATCATCCGCCGCATGAGTGATGGAAAGAAGAAAGTCTGGAAACTGCTTATCGCTACTGTCGTTGGATGTTTTGTTATGATCTACCTGATGCATAAAACATTCAGCAATTATTTTGAGGCACCAAAATTCTGGGTGATCCTCATCGCTTTTTTACTGCTGCTGTTTGCCGTTCTGCTCTTTGAGATCGATCTGCGAAACAGACAGCATTTACTGGAAAAAGAAACTCTGAGCAAACATCTTCTGGAAGAAAAATATCAGAACTTGAACGAAGTATACAGTCAGAACGCAAGGTTATACCATGATCTGAACAACCACCTGATTGCTCTGGATCATTTGCTGGATGATGGAAATATATCAGAGGCAAAAACGTATATCGCCGCGATTCAGAAACCGGTGCAGATTTTGAAGAAAACCCACTGGACTGGTGATGATGTGGTAGATGCCGTATTAAACAATAAAATACAGCTCATGGAAAATCGAAAGATCCGCTATGAGATCCAGACCGATTTCCCGGATAAAACCGGAATTGAAGCAGCCGACCTTTGTACGATACTGGCAAATTTACTAGATAACGCCATTGAAGCTGTCGGTAAACTCCCGGAACAGACTGCTCCATTAAAAATCCGTATCCAGAGCATTAAGAAATTTGTGTTGATCGAAATTTCCAATCCATCCAAAGAAATCAAATTTACGGATGATGGACTTCCACCAAAAACACGCAAATCATCTTTTCATGGATGGGGACTGCATAATGTCACTCAGGCAGTAGAAAAATATAATGGAACAATTTTATTTGAATATGAAAATGGAATTTTTACCGCCTCTGCAATGCTGTTCTTTCCGCAAAACAATGACAATGCTTCATAAATCACAAACAAAACGGTACGCTCCTTACTTGGAACGTACCGTTTTGTCTGCCCTTATTTTTATTTCGTTTTCATTCTTTGTTGGATAAATCTGTAATGCTTCTCCACTCACAAAATTGGAAACCTTTCCAACGAAAAGGAGTAATTACATCATCTCCGGGTTATCCTGGAACATATGCAGGAATTTTGCTTCGTCCTCACGGTTAGAACACCATAACTCAAGTTCCTCTCCGTGCTGACCAAGAAGTGCTGCAATTGCAATATACTGTGATAATGTAGATTTCAGATTGTATTTATCACCATACTCTGATGTTAAGATTACATCTCCAGTACACTCATTAACAACTCCTAAAAATACGTTTACATCTTTGACATTTTTGATTTTCATACGTGTTTCCTCTCTTTTTCTAAGCCTTTTTACGTTGCGAAAACCCTACCTCATTGATTGAATCATACTATCTGGCTATGTATTTGTCAATAGCGGAGTGACACCATATTTTATACCAAGATTCCCTTTTTATTATATGTAAGAACCTTCTTTTTATGCTTATATTATATTACTGGTTTACCACATATAACTGTAATATCTTTCATCTTAGCAAGAAAAATCTTTTGAAAATTCCTTTACTTACATTACAATTACTCTTTAATTATTTCTTCACTTTTACCAGAACCCATTCATCAGAATACTGAGAACCGCCGTCTTTACACGCAGCTGCTTATTTGCAAGCGGCGCATACATTTTCAGCTTCACACTTCCGATCAGCAATCGTTCCGGCTTATGATAAGTATACTGCAGCGCATTTGCCGGTATTTCATAATAATCCCTCTGTCTTCTTGCCGGAACAAATACATCCGATTTTGTCTCATATTCCAGCTTCATCAGCTTTCCGGAATAAAGAATCTTTTCCATGCGCCGTCAGTTTCACTTTGCCCTCATCTTCTACAATATCCATCCGCTTTAACACTGCCAGACAAACGAATTGACAAAAATTCCATTCTCCACCCGAAAAACCGGAATTATTGCAGATGGATCCTATCGTATTTTTGGAATTACAGATCAGAATCATATTGTTGATTTGTCGGATTGTATTTCTATTGAGCAGTCAGCTACTAAGTCAGAAGGTGATTTTATTAATCCTTTGGGGTACTGAAACTGGCACATGGGATACCCACAATACGGATAAATCTTTAGCTGAAGAATAAAAATACCTCCTGCACGAAAAACACCTACGATATTTTTCATGCAGGAGATGTAATACATTTTCCTTTTGAATATTGCCACTAAACCATGTAAAACTATATCCGTAGTATACTGCTATAAATGACGATTTATGTCACGCGCACCATATATCAGGCGTCGTACTTCCATAACATCTCCAATAACTACATAGTATACAACATAATTCCTCACATAAATCCGATAATATGGATACTCTCTCCTTTTTGCAGAACGATAAGGTTCAAACGCAAGAGGATTTTCCAGCCTTTTCAATATGGCACTTTCAATATCATCAACCAACCGATGTGCTGCATCTTCATTTTTCAAGACATTTGTAATGTAATTTACCGTACTTAGCAAATCAGTTTCAAATATTGGCAAGTAGCGAAGCTGATAAGATTTATTTTCCATGTATTGCACTCCTTGCATTTTTGAACACGCTTTCGTGAGAAAGTCTTTCATCGGTTCCCGCAGCCTGCCTGTCAGCTTCATCAAGCTTCATTTCAATATTATCTGTGAGACTTGCATACTCTTCTAAGCTTAGAACAACCATAGCGCCATATCCATTTTTAGTTAAATACACAGGATTCCCACTATTAACAAGAGTCTCAATTTCAGGAAATTTATTTCTAAGATCAGAAACTGGGCGAATTTGTATCATTTCCACCTCTCCTTTCGCATTTTACTATCTTTATTTTATCCTAATTTTATCGCAATTGCAATAAACAGCAACACATTTCTCATAAATTCTACCATCCGCTTATACTGCGTACTCATCAGTCATAACTATTTCTCTCAATATAATATTTTGCCGCTTCCTGTAAAGACATCCCTTTCTTTCTCGCTTTATCTCTCACACTGCTTACAGAGATACTTTTCATTCTGCAAAAGGAATTGATTGATTCATATACACTTCCATCCTCCCAGATAAATTGCCGATTTTCCGTAATCTTTCTAATATAATCAATCGCCTCATCATAATCGCTGTCTTTATTCCGGAACCTATAAGAATGCACAGATTGAACATTGATTCCATATTGCTTGCAGCATTCTTTCAAGTCCTTATACCTATCACCTTTATAGTAAAACGCGTTCATTTCCAGATTCTTCTTCCTTTTCAAACAATGCCGGAATGCTTCTTGTGCCGAACAATTCTTTCGCCATGCTCTATTGCGCACCGCTTTTAATGACACATTAAATTTCGTACAACATACCGATAAAGATGGATATAAAACGGACTCCCATTCAAACTGTTCCTCTGCATTTTTTGTATAATAATATTCAACCGCCTCTACCCTACTCTTTTTTGTTCTCCACATGTAACCATAAACGCTGCTGACATTTATACCAAGTTTGCGGCAGCAGTCACTCAAATCATGATAAATACTATCCCGGAATACAAATGTTCTGGAATCTATTTTTTGTCCTTCCTGCTTTTTAATACGATTGATATAAAATTTCAAAGCTTCTTCTCTGGATATTCCGTGCCGTTTTGCGTATGCCGACACATAAGATGCATTGCATCCAAATGCTCTGCAACATGATGTAAATGTAATATATTCCTGTCCGCAGAAATACATTTTTCGTTTATTATGATAATTCAGATAGCTGGCAAATGCATGCCGCAATAGAAAATGTTTTTTTCTCGCATATCTTCTGACGCAAACCGATTTAATATTGTAAGCCTCACAACAAGCTGCAAAACTATCATAAGTCACATGGTTATATGTAAAACGATTATATTTATAATACTGATAATAATGGCTGAGCGCCTCCTCTTTTGATATTTTATTTTTCTGCATATAAGTACATAGGGATTTATAGTTTATATTGTAATAATCGCAGCATTTTTTTAAATCTGTCCACCTCACTTTCCTCCTTTATTACAAAATATTGCAAAATGTTATAGAATTAAAAAGTCCTTGCCTGACATCTCTGCCTGACAAGGATCTTTTTTTGATACTTTTTATTACTTCTTCTTTAAGAGGACATTTATTTGATTTATTCTCGAGAAACTTCCTACGCTTCTCTTTCCATTCCCATTCCTTCTGCAAGCTTCTTGCTGAATACAAGTACAACTGCACCCAGAATCGCTACCACCGCGCCGATTCCGATGAAGAACGGCACTTCGCTTCCTTCTTTATAGAAGTTAACGAGGATCATGTTAAGAGCAGCTCCTACTGACTGAGACATTGACCATACAGTCATCATCTGTGTTACAAAGGCTTTTGGCGCTGCTACTGCTGTGATCGAATATCCGATCGGGCATGTAAATCCTTCAGCAAACATCAGTACTGCATAGAACAATACGATCCACCATGCATTTACTTTTGCATCGCCTGGGTAGATGATATAAAGGAGTGCAATGATCATTGCGCCAAGTCCCCACAAAATCGTTCCGAATCCCATCTTTGTTGTTCCGAATGGCTGTTTCTTGCCAAGTTTTGTCCAAAGCAAACCGCAAAGATTGCCGGGATTGTCTGGAAGGAAGCTGCCGGAATTTCTACTCCGAAGATCACACGGTTTACTTTTTCTTCATAGAAGATAGCAAGGATTGAAATTGTCTGTGTCCAGATCAAAAGTGTAACGGCATTACAAATAAATGGCGGAAGCAGACAAAGCACTTTCTTTTTCTCATGCTTTTCTGTCTTCTTGCTTGAGTAGATGAAGACAAGATAAGCAAGCGGGATAAAGATAGAAATAGTACTTACTACGTTTGCAAAGGAAGATATTTTCAGCTTTCCTGTTGCAAATGAAACTGCTAAAGCTGTTCCTACGATAGCAACAACAATAAGCATTTTTACAACGAAAGAACGTTTCTTATCTGCCGGAAGCGGATCATCCGGTTCCAAACCGATATTTCCGAAGAATTTTTTGTAAGTAGCAATATAAGCAACAGTACCTAAGAATGAGAGAACTGCTGCTAATGCGAATGCTGCGTGGTATCCGCATTTCGCTGCAATTACACCCGCAAGAGCCGGAGCTGCTGCACCGATGTTGGAAATTACGTAAGAAATTGTGAAGGCACTGTCACGTCTTCCATCGTTCTCATCATAGAATTTACCGATCAGAGTTTCGATACATCTTCCTGCGAAGAGTGAACCGAATACCATACATCCCATAGCTGCTGCATATCCTACTACCCCAAGTGGAAATGCAAGTAAAGTATAACCGATAAATCCGGTAACTCTGGCTACAAGCAGTGACCTACGACATCCAAGGATACGATCGCAGACATAGCTTCCGATGATGGTTGTCATTCCGACTACAGTTGCGTATAAAGAAATCAACTGTGCTGCATCCGCTTTATCGAATCCAAGACCTGCAGGTGCATTTGCATACAGGTAATAGATCATTATAGCACTCATTGCGTAACTTGAAAAAGATGAACAAAGCTGTACAAAACTGAGAGTCCCCACTCCCCTAGGCTGACCTAAAAACGCGGTCTCCTTTTTTAAGGCTTCATCATATTGATTCATTTTTATTTTTCCTCCAAATAACATATACTTCTCATTCAATAAAAAACAGTTTATATTTTCCCCGATTTTTCCTGCTGCCCTCCTTTTTCCATGATTATATTCACTTGTTTTTATCTTGAACCTTTCTTGTATCTTACTGAATTTTCCCAAAATTGTCAACATTTTACATTTAACAAAATGCATTTATACTCATTTTTGTAACCATACACAAAAAAGATGAAAAGAGTTTGGTTTCCCATGACTCTTTTCATCTTTTTTTCGTCATTTTTCACATATAGAAAATTCCATTTTCGGAATTTTATTAACAATTAAACACTTCCATGATCTTTTGGATTTTTATATCTTGAGGTGTTCCAAAATTATGATAAACAACCTGAAAAGTAAGATCTACTGATAACCATATAATACAAAAGACATAATAACACCTCAAAAATCATCTTTTACAATACATGAAACTCCGGCTTTTCCTCCCCATATACACCCCAGAGCACCACTCCTCCAAGCACGATCGCCAGGCACAAAAGTCCTGAAAACATCACCATAAACGGCAGGCAGATCTGACCACACAGCTGGAACGGCTGATCCCGGTAATCCCAGATCCCGATCTTCAGCCATTTATTACAGATAATCCCCGTCATAAATTCCAAGGATGTCAGGAAAAGCACTGCCCGGATAATCTGAATCCACATCGGCTCAGACCAGTGCATTACCTCGCCCTGAAAACTGCAAAATGTCAATGCAACTCCCCCAAGCACAAACATGGTCCAATGAGAAAATCCACGAAACCAGATCTCGATCAGATAATAGGTGCTTCCCCCTGCTGCTATCAGAAAGACTATCTCACTTACCCTTTTACTCACTCTTTTCACCATAAAAAACGCCCTCACTATGCAAATCTCTTACATAGCATGAGCGTTTCTTTTGGATTTTATCACAAATCATTGGATTTATTTACAGAGTTCTCCCATATAATAGAAGCCTTTTGCCTCTTTTAAGTAAACTGTCACGATCTTACCGATCATGCTTTCATCTCCCGGGAAATGTACCAGGAGGTTGTTGCTCATTCGTCCTGTCACCAATGACGGATCATGATCGTTGACACTTTCTACCAGCACATCCTGTGTGGTTCCCTGATGTACAGAGCATACTTCCGCCGAAATCTGCTGCACCTCTTTTAAAAGGCGATCAAAACGGTCTTTTACCACGTCGTCAGGAACCTGATCTTCCATTGCTGCCGCAGGGGTTCCTGTTCTCTTGGAATAGATAAAAGTAAAGGCACTGTCATAACGCACCTGTCTTACAATATCCAGAGTATCCTGGAAATCTTCCTCTGTCTCCCCAGGGAATCCGACGATAATATCCGTTGTAAGGGAAATATCCGGCACTGCTTCGCGGATCTTTCTTACCACCTCAAGATAATGCTCCTTGGTGTAATGGCGGTTCATCTTCTGCAGGATCCTGCTGCTTCCTGACTGAACCGGAAGATGCAGATGCTTGCAGATTTTCTTGGAATGTGCCATTACATCAATCAGTTCATCTGATAAATCCTTTGGATGGGAAGTCATAAAGCGGATTCTCTCCAGTCCTTCAATCTTCTCAATCTCCTGAAGAAGCTGTGCAAATGTCATCGGCTCTTCCAGATTCTTTCCATAAGAGTTTACATTCTGACCAAGGAGCATAACTTCTACCACACCATCTGCCACAAGTCCTTCAATCTCGCGAATGATATCTTTTGGATTACGGCTTCTCTCACGTCCACGCACATACGGTACGATACAGTAGCTGCAGAAATTGTTACATCCGAACATGATGTTAACACCAGATTTGAAGGAAAATTTACGTTCGCTCGGAAGATCCTCCACAATCTTATCGGTATCCTTCCAGATATCGATCACCATTCTCTCAGATTCAAATCTTGTCACGATCAGTTCTGCAAATTTATAAATATTGTGAGTTCCAAAGATCAGGTCAACAAACCGATAGCTCTTCTTGATCTTCTCTACAACAGTCGGTTCCTGCATCATACATCCGCAGAGTCCGATGAACATATGCGGATTCTTTTTCTTCTTTGCACCAAGCTGTCCCAGACGTCCGTAAACACGCAGATTCGCATTTTCACGGACAGTACAGGTGTTGTAGATAACGAAGTCTGCTTTCTCTTCATCCGACTCTTCCTTGTATCCGATCAGTTCCAGAACTCCGACCAGCTTTTCAGAGTCACGAGCGTTCATCTGACAACCGAAAGTCGTCACGCAAAAAGTCAGATCTCTTCCGATCTCCTGTGCTTTTTCGCTTACATACTTCCGCGCTTTGGCAATGTAATAGTACTGTCTCTCCGGCTCAGTGACCGGAGCTTCTTTGGTAAGATCTATTGCATCAAAATCAATATTATTCATATGTTATTAACCTCTCTATACAAACTGGTTCAGCCCTGCATCATATTCATAATCAATGGATGCCAGTTTCTCTGTCAGTTCTTTTTTCTCAATCTGCATCTCCTGGCAAAGAGTATCCAGATCTGCATAAAAATCCCGTAATTTTGTATTGACCACACTCAGAAGGATCATTGGATCCTTTGGTAAATCTGCCATGTTTTTATCCTCTTTTTCTAATAATCTCTCGTTTTCAACACGGTATTTCGGATATAATCAAAAGTTTTCTCTTCCCCGTCTGCCGCGAGCATATAGAGAAGTTCTTCCAGAAGTGCCCTGGTATCCTTATGCATCCAGTCCCCTGCAATACCGTGAAGATAATATTCAAGCGGTGACGTATCCGTATATTTATCTTTCATATAAATCTTGGAGGCTGCGATCCGGTCCATTAACATCTCGACCACATACTCTTTGGGCATCTTCATCCCGGTAAGCATTGGTTCCCCTTCCAGTCCGTAGTCAATCCAGTATTCATAATGATGTTTATTGCGTCCTTTATGGTGCAGCCATGCCGAAGAATAGCCCTTTTCTTCTCTTTCTGCGTTATTCGGGCTCCGGTTTCCCTGGAAATACCTGCACCCAACCCAGAACTCCGCCGGAGAGTACTTCGACATATCATGCAAAAGTCCCTGTCTGTAAAGTCCTACCTTAAAGCAGTTCTTCATAACCAGATATTTGTGATGTGTTATGGTGCAAAAATGTTTCCAGATTTTCATTCTTTAGCCTGCCTTCCAACAAAAACTTTGATCGTTCGCTCCTCCAGCTGAACCTTCTTATCTTTTACCGGAACTGCTTCTTTTTCATCCAGGACTCCTTCTTTTGTCCCTGCTATGCACACCCATTCCATTCCTTTTGGAAGGGAAGGAAGTGCAAATGAATGAGAAAGCCAGTGCATATTATATGCAATATAAAAGTCCTTCTCTGTACTTTCTTCATGATAGAATACACCAAGCTGTCTGCTTGCACGCCCTGCCGGCATCTGCCACGCATCCTCCCCATGATAGGAAATCTGAGGGATTCCGCTTCTGCCCATCGTGTCTTCTGATTTTTTCGCAATCTGCTTCATGCAGGCTTTGCGAAGTGCAATCAGTCGACATACAAATGTATATAATTCTTCCTGTCTGGAAAGCTGGTTCCAGTCAAGCCATGATATCAGATTATCCTGACAGTATGCATTATTATTCCCTTTCTGGGTATTCATAAATTCATCCCCGGAAAGGATACACGGCATTCCCTGTGCAAATAAAAGTAAAAAGAACGCATTAAATATCTGATTCTTCCGCAACTCGTTAACCGCCTTTTTCCGGCTGTTCCCTTCTGCCCCACAGTTCCAGCTGTAATTATAATCCGGACCATCCAGATTATTCTCACCATTTGCTTCGTTGTGCTTTCCGTCATAGGAAACTACATCACAGAGCGTAAATCCGTTGTGGCTTGCAATATAATTATACAGCTGTGTATCCTGATTCTTCAGCTGGCAGATCACATCCCGGATCATGCCCTCATCTCCCTTTAAGAAACGGCGCATCACATTCTGGAATCCGTCTTCTTTTTTGAGGATCTTACTTTTCGCAAGCACAGGATCCTTTGCAAGTTCATCCGGATTGCAGATATATGGATTCACAATAAATCCATCCACATGATACTGCATCACCCAGTAACGCAGGCAATCTAAAATCAGAGAAAACGTAGTTCCCTCTGTGAAAGGCATCTCAAGAATAACTTCAATCCCTGCAAGATGCATCTGACGAACAAGTGACTTCATCTCATTCACCGGATCTCCTGCCGCATATGATGCTTTTGGCGCAAAGAAATATGCTTTTCCATATCCCCAGTAATTCACATGCCTCTGATTCTCATCAAATTCATAAACCGGCATCAGATGGATCTGGTTAATCCCCAGTTTTTGAAGATAGGGCAGTTTCTCCGTAACTCCGTCAAACGTTCCTTTGTGTGCGACTCCGGACGAACTGTGTTTTGTAAATCCACGGACATGAAGACTGTAGGCGATCACATCTTCCTTTTTCAGATGCGGAAATTGCGACTTGCCCCAGTCAAATGTATCTGTTACGATCCGGGTACGCAGTTTTCTCTTTTCCTTTCCCTTTGACACAGACCAGTGTTCTCTGCCTGAAAATGCTTTTCCATATGGGTCCGGAACTATCTTTCCACCGATTTTATAACAATATTCATAATCTTCCGGTTGTTCCAGCACCACGGAGAGAAAGTGCAGATTTCCTGCCACATCAGAGTATGGCATCTCCTGTGAAAATGCTGAAGCCCTGGCACCTTTTTTATAAATGATCAGTTCACATGTCTGTCCTTCCGGAACTGCTACCGAAAAATTCGCTGTCTGTCCTTCCACAGTACATCCCTGTGGAAACGGAAATCCCACTGCTGTCTTCATATCCACTGTTCCCCCTGTTACTGCCATCCGTCAACTCCATACATATCTACATTCGAGGCATCAATAAAACATACATCCAGATACGTTGTCTTTTCATAATCATCCCCGTTTAAAATAGCAAAACCGATTTTGGTCGATTCTTTTCCGAGTTTGATCGGTGATTGCGCACTTGTTCCGCGAATCAGGGAATCCGTCTTCTGAAGTTCTTTTTTCAGATCCGGAGAACCATCTACCCCGTAAATCTTTACATCAGTAAGACCGGCTGTTCTTGCTGCAACCAGTGCCCCAAGCGCAATCTGATCGTTCCCGCACATTACTGCCGTAACATCCTTATTCTCTGCAAAAATCTTGTTAGCTGCTTCTCTTGCCTCGTTCAAATCTCCACTGACATCTGCTCTTCCTACAATCTCAAATCCCTTTCCGGCAATTGCTTCCTCAAAGCCTGTAATTCTCTCTACAATAGAATTCTGTGTAAGACCTTCAAGAATTACAATCTTTCCACCATCCGGACTCTGCTGTATCAGATCTTCTCCACAAAGCTGTCCGGCAGCTTTATTATCCGAACCAATAAAGGCATCAATATAATCCGTATCCTTAACTTCCGTATCAATATTGATGATCTTAACATCGGCTTCCTTAAGCTCTTCCAGAGCAGGTGTGATCGCATCTCTTGATACCGGACACAGAAAAATGGCATCAAGTCCGTCTTTGATCATCTGATGGATCTGCTCGATCTGGGTGTCTACATTCAGTGCCGGATCTTTTGTCACCAGCGTACTTCCCTGTGCTTCGACTGCTTCTCTCAGTGCCTGCTCAAGTGTAATATAGTATGGATTTTCCATGGTAATACAACTAAATCCAAAACGATAGCTTTTTGCCTCTTCCTTGCTGTCATCGTCCTCTTCTGCTATTGCATTGTCCTGGCTTGTCCCAACATTCTTCTTACAGCCTGCAGTCATGCCAATACAGAGAACCATCACAAGAAAGATAGAAAAAATCTTTTTCTTCATATAGATAAACCTCCCTGAAACCTTTCTTTTATTGTATCTTTTTTACCGCTAATGTCAATACTTTTCCCCTTGCAAATATCCCCATACTCTGTTAGAGTGATAGTATCAGATTGAAAGGAGAACTGAACAATGGAAAAGGAACATAATCTGCTTGAATCCGATGTTGTCACACTGACACTTGATGACGATGTGGAAATCGAATGCGCCATTATCACAACTTTTAATATGGATTCTACCGAATACATTGCACTTCTTCCGCTTGATGAAGACGGTGGAAATGAGGACGGAGACGTATGGATCTATCGCTTTATCCGTGATACCACAGGCGGCTCCGATCATGATCTTCAGAATATCGAAGATGATGATGAGTATGACCGCGCTGCGGATAAGTTTGATGAATGGCTTGATACACAGGAATTTGAAGGCTTTGATATTGAAGAATAATTATTTTATTCTCTGACCTAAAAGCTCTTCCACAAAACGGGACGGTTTGATACTGTTCCCGTTTTTTTGTGTAATATAGGAAATGCAGAGATTATTCTTCGCACGGGTTAATGCTACATAAAAAAGTCTTCTCTCTTCTTCAATCTCGTCTTTCTTTTCTGCCTTCTGATGCGGAATCTCACCCTCATTGGCATGGATCACAAATACATCCTCAAATTCCAGTCCTTTCGCTGAATGGATCGTCATCAGCTGTACCTTATTCTCCCGCTCTCCTTTGATCTTCCTTGCCTTTGCCTGCTGTTCTTCCAGCTCCTGCGTATATTTTGCAATATGGATTTCCCATTCATCATAGGATTTGAAGTTTTTACTCCTCTCCTCAAGCTCTGCCATCACATCCATCAGCTGCTTCCACGAAATCTGATGTTTTTCGGCATATTCCTTCAGAAAATCATCATATCCGATCTTTTTCCGGATATACTGGATTGCCGCATAAGGTGCCATATTCTTCATCATACGGACATCCACATCAAACTGGTCAATAATATCCAGCATCCAGTCCTTATCGCAATAAAATTTACGCAGATCCTCAAAATTTACCTGCCGGTTCTCCATACTGTTCCGTGCCAGATACCTGAGTGGTCGGTTACAGATTGTCAGGAAAAGCGACCTGTCCCGCTTTCCTGCTGCCAACTGCAGATATGCCATCATATCTTTTACAATAAAATGCCTGTAAAAATTGGTCACATAATCTCGCATTTCAAACGGGATACGGTGTTCGCTTAATATTTCCGAAATCATTCGCGCCTGGACTGCTGCCCGGAAAAGTACAGCAATTTCTCCCGGCTTTATTCCCTGGTCCAGTTTTTTCTGGATCTCTTCCGTTACATACTGCGCCTCTTCCTGTTCATCCAGGACTTCCTGCACATGAACATTCTGTCCTCTTCCCCGAAATGACTGTACACGCTTATAAAAACGGGTATCATTATGCAAAATCACTCTTGCCGCTGCTCCGGTAATAAATTCGGTAGAACGATAATTCACCGTCAGCGAAATGGTCCGAAGTGACGGGAATTCCTGCTTCATATAAAGCATCAGCTCCGGCTTTGCTCCACGAAATCCATAAATGGACTGATCATCATCCCCGACTACAAACAAATTGTACCTCGGTGCTGCAAGCATCCGGATCACTTCATACTGCACACGGTTGATATCCTGGAATTCATCGATCAGGATATACTGGAAACGCTTCTGCCATCCTTGCAGAATCTCCGGCTTTTTCCGGAAAAGTGCATAACACTGTACCAACATATCATCAAAATCAAATTTTTTCAGTTCTTTTTTCTGATGCTCATAGCTGCGGAACACTTCTGCAAACTCATCTTGTGTAAGATACTTACTGTGAAAATCTTTCAGATGACAAAGTCCGTTCTTTACCATGCCGACTTCCCGCAGAAGTTCTCTCACCAGTTCCTCTTCATCTTCTACCTCAGGTGTTGATTCGATATCGGTCTGGTCTAAGACCTCCTGTAAAAGTA